>Ga0126339_10001160_pt1 | contig 17170 bp, 5 predicted proteins | sample OrbTmetagenome_2_FD_92532 | JGI IMG/M metagenome (GOLD analysis project Ga0126339, IMG submission 92532) | Coral microbial communities from Petempiche,Puerto Morelos, Mexico - Orbicella T R C metagenome | ecosystem: Host-associated > Invertebrates > Cnidaria > Coral | place: Petempiche,Puerto... | reverse complement strand
AATTAAAATTACATTTAAAGTAAATTTTAAGGAGCGTAATTCATCTTGAGCATAAATAAAGATTTCCAGCACACATAACAAACTGAAGAGGTAGAATGGAAATAGTCATTAAAACATGGAGGTAATGGCCCAGATGACCAGTGGTAAACAAAGGAGAGTACCTGGGATTTAACAATATTATTAAGGTTTAGTAATTTGCGAGATTTGAAGGAGTTCTGGTTTCAGAAAAAAAGTTGTTAATTCTGATTCCTCTTTTTTCTGCAGCAATTAATGGTGTTAAAATTGAGGGAAAAGTTTAACCCAAAACATGGACGGCAAAAGTAATAAGGAAAAGATAAAGCGTAAGAATGATAATCTTCTATCGACAAAATACCTCACTTTAGACAAGATACCCACAGGTTTTGAAAGTTTAGGACGAAGTTCATCGATATGATTTTTCCATGTTAATTGGCGTCAAATGTTACACCTTAATACTTTGGAATGAGAAAATATAAATTTGGCTAAGCGGTTCTTCTCTTGATTTCATCCTTTCGGCAATCATGTTAAAGTTAATGGCACACCAAATTAGCAATTAAGGGCACAAATTATTTATCAGAGGTATGTAGCGTCACTAGTATGGACAATTACTTCATGCAGGTATGAACATCAGTACACAAGTATTCGTCCTCTGATTAGCCTATGCTGCTTGAACAAGTGTTTCACTCTTTTTTGGCGTGCTGTTATTATCCTGGGAATTGTTTTCTTTCTTTCCCTGGAAGTTATGTAGCTGCATTTTTAAGGTAATCCGTGACGAGTTGTTAAAAAATATGACTCTTTGAAACTTTTTCTCTATAAATTTTTTTCCGGTGAATCTTTAAATATATATTTTTCGATGGACATCACGTTTAAGGAAACGACTATAAAAAGATCTCTGGAGTGAATTAGATTTACCAATTATAGTCTCAAATTGTAGGGGAATTGCTATTCTCGGAAATCCAGGGGCAGTTAGAAATGGAAATCAACTGGGCGAAAGCGGCACGAATGAAAAGTTTGTGAAAATGAACGACAGGCCATGACGGAGCTACAATTGCGTGTCGAGCAATTTTGCACCATTTTGAATTTTGAGCCATCTTGTTTAAGTTAATGGCACCCTTAATTGGTAGTTAAAAGGCCAAAATGTATATTAGAAGAGACATTAAGAGGACTGTATGGTAACCAGCGAAGGGAATAAACATTTCTAATTAGGTATTAGCAAGCAAAAGAACTCCAGTTATTGTGATAGCAACATGCTTGCTTAAATGAAATATTTGCAACAAAGTAAACCGTGCCTGTTTAGACTATACTGCATGAAATATTAATAAATTCTTTTTCTGTGTATTATGATATAAACTGGTAATTGGTTTTGAAATCTTACAATTAACCCTGGAGGTTTTGTTACAAAAGCATGAGTGGAATTGTACTCTCGGTCAGTTATGAATTTCTCCAATTGAATATATCATAAATCTTCCAGTCTAAGTAAAATGACAGAATTCTTAATTAAAAGTTCATGTTAAGAACATCAGCTTTACAAAAGGTGAATACAGTAATTTACCAACAGAGATATTTTAAGACTATTCAAAACCAATCTAAGCGCGTTTCTAGCTCAACTGACGATCTTACACTTCCATCTGTAAAACGAAATTGGGGAAGGCAAAGAACTTGCCACCATGCATGCCTTCAAAGATTGAAATAATTTAGATAGAGATTTAAGAAACTCGTGTACCATATCCGATTTTAAATGTAAACTGAGTTTGGAATCATTCTCAATAATGTAATTTCTTTTTCTCTCTGTATTATTTTGGTTCTGGAACATATTTTATTCCTTTATTCATGTGACTAGTGATATATTTAGAACAGGACCTCTCTTTATGTATATCACTGGTAGGCGAGGGAGCTTCCTGTAATAAATGTTATTAGTATTTACCATACAAGTGAATAGTGCTTTTCGCGCGCTGATTGGTTGCCTCTGAGGTGATTAGCAAGTGCTATTCACCTCTGAGCAGCCGGCGCGAGACTTATTTTAAAATTTCCGACCGCTTGTCACACATAAAATAAAGTTTTGGTCCGCTAATTATTCAGCTTGTGTGGTATATACTAAAACAATTATTCACCTCAGTGTCGGTGAAAGTGATAGATATTTACCTCCACTTCGGTGAATAATTGTTAATTATCATTATTTTACAACCGCTATCGTTAGCAGCCAGTTTCAGTTACTGGCAAACCGCAGTTACATCCCCAATAAAGCATTAAAATAACAAGCTCTTATATCATGAACAACCTTTCCCGAATTAGGCGACCACGACCGCCTTTGGTAATTAGAAACCTGCCTTGTGTCTTTGTTTTCAAGCTCTCCTGAGCCTCTCCACCACTGAGAGAAGTGAAAACAAAAATAATTTACAGTGAGACTGATTGCACTTATTCAGCACTGTAATGTGAAAAAAGTATAGCCAACTACTTCCTCTCAAATTTGCATACACGAAGATTTTAGCACGTTGCTGATGGGACGGTAGAACTGTATACTGTTGATTAGAACACTGTATTACTGATCCTCTGAAATGCTACTATTTCTCGAAGTTAACCAACTTTTACCTTTTCGGTGTTTTCTCTAACAATTAGAGAGCTTAAGTAACGACGACGACGACGTCGAGGACGACGCCTAGTGAAAAATGAATTTACATTTTACAAGCAGAATTCGCCATTGTCTAGATCTGTTCTGTACGCCGATGGCTCTAAAAACGGGCTCAGGCTAAATATGCATTGAGAGCCGTCAATTCCAAATGGAAATGCGAAAAATTAGCTATCGTCGACCCGTTCAGTAGACGCACAGAACGGCAAAGAAATGCACAACGATTTACAACGCACGTGCACAGCTATTGGTTTTCTCGTTAAACCTTTTGTTTGGTGACGTTCTCGTTGCCGTCGTCGTCGTGGTTTGCTTAAGCTCCCTGATGAATTCTCATCAGCGAAGAGTTCCATTCGCCACTGCTTTCAAAATTCAAGGTAGTCAGCAACAGGGCTTCGACTGTGCAAGTTCGAAATTAAAGCAATCACATTTCAGCTTTTACTTCTATGTGATTGCTCTAAGAAGTGCTACCTGCATGGCGACTGGTAACTATATCGAAAAGTCTTACAACCATTGTCATGCAAGAACAATTCACAACACAGTTCACAGAATGACGGAAAAAAACCATGCTTAAATTTCACATTTTAGTTCAGTTATGTGCCAAGGAAACGGTGTAAATAACATTGCTTTGTCATTTTTCTGTTCTTTTTGCTTCCAGTAGTAATTACACGTTAATTCTAAATCAGTATTGTAAGTTACAATTCTTCCTCATTCTAAAAAGTATGTGACCAATATAAAATGCATGAAAATCTCTGAAGGCAGCAAAGAGCAGTTCGCAAACTGTATTTTTTATTGAGTCAGGGAAAAAAATGTTATTAAACGAGGCGGCATTTGTTTGCAGATGGTTATTAGCCGAATAGCGCCTTTAATTCTCTATCGGGTAAAGGATTTACCGGTCGAATGTTGAGATTACTGTTTATCACAACACATGCGTATATTTATTTGGGGAAATAAACAAAAGCTGTGTATGGTTTTCACACTGTTTGTTATGCGCTCTGAGTCATGCCGTACGATTTTCCTTGACCCTCATGCACCTGTCTCTCATCCCACCCTTCCACACTAGCCAAGTCTGGACAGCATGGTTTTTAATTCAATATAAATCTAGTTGTAGATTGGTAACCGAAATACGAAATGACCAGCCAAGAATTGTCGAAATTCAATTTTGCCTGACTAAGTTCTTATGCAAAATGTGTTATTGAATAGAGAGGTTGGTGCTGTGCCTATTGACAAGTTGTCTGACAAGAAGCACGTTATGCTGTGAATCAATTCGCAGCATTTTTTCTATTGTGATAATTTTGTTTTGTTGACTGTTGGATTTCCTGTCTGAACCGGTACAGCTGAGTCCAGAGTTTTGCCAATACTTTAATTTAGCATTTCATCACCACCTTTAATTATAGAAAAATTGGGCTTCAATTCCAAACATTTTGTTCGTACAACTGACTCAAAGCCTTCTTATAAACTGCACAGGAGGATTATCAGAATTTTGTACTGATTTCGTGGAAGAATATAGATTGTTTACTAAGTTTCTGCTCGTATAGTCGGTGGCACCATTTTACAAGCTGAATAGACAAAGCTCCGAAAAGCTAAGGGGTGCGTTAGACAATTGCATATTTCATGAAACACTACGCCTTGTCAAAAACCGCAAGCAAATTGCAATTAGAAAGTTTGAAAAATTTCCAAAACTTGATTAAATCAACCATCACTTACAAAGCTAAAGATGAAGGTAAAACTGACTTTGTTTCCTACGACAGTAAAGACTTTAAAAATCTCAGCTGTCTGTGTTGATTGTTAGGAGAACGCAGCCTTAAAATGCTAAAAATACCAATTCTCTTGTAACGAACAAGGGAAAGTACCAGGGAAATTGAGAAAGGGTTTCAACCCACTCGTTACATATTAATAAACACGAGTAGTTGCCAGAATGCCTATCTATTCATCTCGACAGGATACGCGTCTAAATCTAGAAACAAGTCAAGAAAATGAATGTCCTTAGACGAGAATGCATTCAATCGACACTTTCACAAGAAAAAGAGATATATATTTAGTGTAATCCTTTTCAAACACTTTCATCACATGCTTTTAAATCATCATATTGAATTTGTTATTGAGATCGTAAAAATAGGTTTTCGAAATGAATAATGAAATTTTAGGAATAGGAGAACATTTTGGCCTTTGATAATGTTTGCCATTTAAACACTGTTTTTTAATTAAGATGATACTTAAATACTGGAAGGCGGTAAGAAAGGCAAGAAAACGATCCATTCAATCTTTGTTTTGAAGTTAGTAGACGTCCGGGAGGAATTATCCGCATCGGATGCTTAAATTCAATGGCTCTTTGCTTTTTCCAAGCCATGCATCTTTGGACATCCGCCATATTTTGGGAGCTTAAGGGTTCACCTTTGTTTTGGGAGTTCGCAACTGAATTTTGACACTGTTGATTGCAGGCGAGTGGGACAGGTGTTTCCGAAGTGCCAACGGATGAATTCACAAACATGAACTGAACTGTTATAAATTCATTTAAAGGTCTTTTTTGCCATGTTTCATCCGCTGAACAAAGTTAGAGAATCTTACAATAGGAGTGAAATAAATAATCATTTCCATTCTGTTCGCACTTGCACTGGTAGGAGTTTCCTTTCATTATTTGCTGCAACATATAACATTTGTTATCTTTGAATAGAGAGGTACATGCGCTTTCAATTTAATCTGACTATATTTTGTCGTGTCTAGGCTGTTTGATATTCATAGTTATAGAATGAAAAGATCGCGACCGATTTTCTCCTTTACGTTCGGTTACTCCTGTTAACATTGCAATACTTTTTACATCTTTCAGTTGCACTTTAACGGTTGCCACGCGGCTTTGAGAGGTAAACCAAAATTCCTGAAAGAAAATAACCATATATTTCCCCTTCTGCTTCAAGACGAATCCGATTTCATATCGAACGGGGTCGACGAAAGGCAAGAGTATCAAATAACAAGGTAGAAAAATTAAAGAAAATGATACAAAATTGCTAATTTTTGTTGTCAAACCGGGCACGCAATAAATTATGATATATATCATATATAGTATTTTAACATGCTTGAATTGAAGAGGAATTATTTCTTAATTTACGGTGTAACTGACTTTCGTGTTGGATAACTTATCACCAACGGCTTTATTGAATAATACTTTCATATAAGAACGTTTTAAGGAAAATTGTTTCCTGACAATTCTTGGCGAGCAGATTTAGACTTCTGTTCTTAATTTACAATTAGGACTGTATTGTTAACCTAATAATGTGTCGTCCGTTAAACCCAACTTGGAATGGGAATATAAGAACTCTGCTTTAAATTTTTCAGGTTTACTTCCTAAATGCAAAAAAACTAAACTAAATTATTCGTCTCCATATATTTTAATTAAATTGCCAGTGAATATTTTGCAAGGGTTGTTGCGGTTATGTAAGGCTCACATGAATTTTCGGTGGCTAACTTTTTGTCTGGATGGCTGGCAAACACGAGCCGCAAAGTAAAAGTGTTTGAGGCATCATTGTTTTAAGTAAAATTCATTCAAACTGAAGTCAATAAACATCGGGAGAAAGTAAAACAACTTTACCTGCTTTTGAACCCTTCCTGAAACCATCAAATTACTGTCGGGAATTTCAGTCTTCGAAAGTCAAAGTTAAATTTCCTCACATATCCGTATGGATATCCGTGATAAGTGGCCTCTGTCTTTCAAACGTATCGCGACACAAAATGAAATTTTATAATTGAAAAATTGCTAGTTTAAAATTTCGGTGTGACCTCAACACTCTATTCAGTGAATCACAAGGTGTAGGTTGTCGTATTGTCTTTCCATGACATAGATTCTGGTATCTGTTTTCTCTAAGACAGGTAGGGGTATTTTGAGACATGAACTTTATTGTCACTTGGTTAAGCTGTGAATTATTTCTTACAACGTTAAAGAAGCGTGAACTGCTGAATCTTCAGCTGTTGCTTTATATTAGTGTAAGTGACACAACTTTTTTCCGAAAGGAACGACTAAGAAACATTTATGTGATATGCCAGTAGAAAGATAATCGATCGCGAAACAAGCGCTGTTCTAAACCTAAAATGCAACAACGATATTCCCTCACACCCACATTTTCTTTTTCCAGGATGCAGTGCAGCTCGTGTACAATTGAATTAAAGCTACTAACAATATTACAATCGAATAAATGCTTTTAAAAAGACATGAAGTGAAAGTATTGGTATACATCAAATTCATGATACTTCACATCGAATGTGCTTTGAAGTTACATAGATTTGAAGAAAAACGATCAAGAGATATAATTTACTACGATAATCAATCATGTCTTCAGATATAATTTACTAGACGAAATATTTAACAAATTGACGTTTACAGGCCTGTTCATGATCCGTTGCATCGCTTGCTTGTTCTAGCGAGGCAGGTTAGCTCCGATCTGGCTCTGTGAAGCCATGGGACATTGCCCGTGTCCATAGTACGACTTGTAATATGAGCTTTGGAATGGAGAAAACAAGGGCGCTTTCTCTGTGGCTCGCTCGGACATGGAATGCCCTTGATATCCAGAATTTGGAGGAACCAAAGCTACTGGTACATGACTGTGGTGATAGTCACTTGGTGGGATATGAGGGTCCTGGCTGGACAAAGCGTAGCCGCTTGGGATGTATGGACGTTTAGCTACCGTTGCTGTGGGAGCACTTACCAGCGGCATAACGAAGGCTTCGCTGTACGGTGGAGGAACGTGTGGGCTCAGGTAGTGATGCATTGGGTAGCTGTAGCTGGGTGAGAGTGCGTCAAAGTTGGAGCTGTACGCAAATGTAGCATAGGTGTCCTTGCTACGAGCGCTCTTGTTCTTTCTTCGACGAGGCTTGTACGAGTAGTCGGGGTACTTCTGGCTGTGAATTGATCGAAGTCGTTTGGCTTCCATAACAAAAGGTTTCTTCTCCTCATCACTCAAGCGGCTCCACTCTGCTCCCAACAGCTTGCTGATTTCGCAGTTCAGCATGTTCGGGTACTTGAGAGCGAGTTTGCGTCGCTCGGTTCGCGACCAAACCATGAACGCGTTCATTGGACGCTTGATGTGTTCATCTGAATCTGCCATGTCGCTTTCCGTGAATTTTGTCTAGGCTTAGCTCTTGGGCGCGTACTCAGGGCTGTCACAGGGAGGTGCGTTCCGATGAAACGCAGAAAATGAAACTGGCGTTGTGAGAAATTGACACGTTCCGCTTTCTTGTCAGTGCTTAGCAAACGGGAGCAAGGTGCTGCGGTTCTGTCACTTCTCTTTCGACCGCTTTCAATATCGCGCGTCTATCAGTGGACACGAGCGAAGTACAATCCTTCTAATGCCACTTCGAATTTTCGGTACTTGATATAGGAGAGGCTAAACAATAAATTCAATGAGATCGTGAATTATTAATGTAGCTCTGTGCGAGCAGTTTACGCGCCATGTTCAGCTGCAGGGATGTGAAATACAGCTGGCGCGGGCGTAACAATGGCTGTTTAATGGGCCTAAATTTTGCTCAAAACACCTATTTAGAGACCCAAACTTTTCCGCAAACTACAAAAAATCTATTAACTTTGAAATTTAAAAATAACTCTGGTGTTCTTTTCGGGTAAATCGCATTGTGCAACATAAAAACTTAGACGATCTTGATAATGGAGCTTAGAACAATACATTCAAAACATAAAAACAGATAAACTTGCCAAGATGCAGTTTTCATTTGTACGGTTAACTATTTTTGATGCTTGTGATAGATTCTTTTTTCAACATATATTTTGGTATTCAATCCTGGCTGACAGCTAGCTGGTACAGGGATTCAGTGTTTAAAGAATAAGTAAAAAATACACAATGAAAGAGACAAAAAATTGTCTTTTTCATAAACATGTGTCACCAGAATAAACGGTACAAAATTAAAATTGAAATTGAAAAAACGAATCTCATAAAAGCGATAAAACTGTGTTTTTAGCAAAAGGTGTAAGTAATGTTAATCAATTATTTTCACTTGACATTGTGCCCTGAACATGAGAAAATTTTCCATTTGAAAAGGTCACCAGCAGACGCTTAGCGAAAGTCTCAGCGGATTACTCTTCGTATATCCGGGGCGATGGAAGCTCGGTGCATGCATGAACTTGCTTTCATAAAATGTTTCGATTCAAATTGAAATGGAAGGCTGTTCAATCTTATTCAAACATTGATGTAAATTTACTTCGATACTTTGAATGGGAACGATTTCTTGTTGGGGAGGATACAGTCATGCAAGATTTAAGAATGAGTGCAATACAGGGTTGACACGAAATCACTGAGGTTTGTCCCTCGTTGAAAACCAATTATCAAGAATTCTTCCCTTTGAGTGGTACCTGCTGGCTGTCCTTTCATTAACGACCGTGTACAAAGGCTAAATAAGCATAATTAATAAGCGCGAGACAGCACAGGCGATAGGCTTTCTTAAACATTGTTTATGAGTGGTGTATCCGAGGAACGATTCCAAACCGTTTCCATGCTTTTTAGAGGATCAGTCCCGAGGGATTAGTTCAGCCGCTGTTGTGAGTTTCTCCAGCATTTTTCTCGATGCGTAACATCCAAATTGGTGTATTTCGGAGAACAGTTGTTGATTACACGTGATTAAACAAGGAGTCACTTTTGTGCTAATTTGAATTTCAAGACCAAGTTGTTGTGCGTGAGTGTATGTTTTTCTCACCGACGTGATGCAGTAATATCTGTGTACACAAAGCCAGAAAATTTACTACCTTCAACTTAGATGGCGCCTAAACAAAGGAATCCGTTTAAGAAAATATCAGCCTACATGATTTGTTTAAATATAGCTTGAGATTACAATTCTTATTTCACTGCTGATGCGAGTCGAGAGGCTTGCAGACAACAAAGGATGACATAACATTGTACGAGAGAAGCATGCAAATGTGAATGACTACAAATATCTAGCACAGAGAAAGCAATGAACCGAGTACCCTGAAATTTACATTAAGTAGCTCAATCCACGTGCTTTAGTTTTGTCAAACACAGAGAGATGTTGCTTTCTTTTTAATTTCTATTTTGTGCTGTTATATGATGCACGGACGTAAAAGTAAACATACTTTCTTGACTTTCACGGCGTGAAATGTACAAAGTAAATTACTCAAATGATACAAGCATGCCGCGATGACGAACTGTTCAAATATATATTTAGGTCGTTCTGGGTTTCATATTAAAATCGTTAAATCTTTTTATGCTTCGCATTGTTATGTAAAATGAAATGAAAGGAAACTCTAAAGTGCAAAACCATTGCCATTCTTTTAAAATTGGAAGCTTGTAATGAGAAGCCGAAAAAGTGATTTTAATAAAGAAGACTGGTATAACCTGGTTTTGTTAACTCTGCAATAAATACTGGAAGTAATCATTTCAAAAGTGTTAGGTGCGTTAACGAACAGATGAAAATGTGTGTCAAGATGGAGACTCTTGGAGTTAAATAACACACTTATCAAGACCTTGAACCGGGTTGTTTTACAGTTTAAATAATAAATTATCACCAACGAGGCGTGGCGGTGATAAGGATTTTAGTGCCCGCTGTTCGCGGAATTCAGGTCGAATTTAGTAGAAAATCGACACGGCAGCAAATGTGAGAAAACACGCTTCTGATAACGAGTATAAGAATTTGGCTAAAAGCCCATACTTTTGGTTTGAGACGTGCCTGCGGTTAAAATGCACGCTGGTCGATTTTGATAACATATCATGGACCAGAACAAAGGTTTGAAATTCATCTAAGTTCTAACCAGATACATTGGTCTTCTCTGTTCTGTAATTTCGAGTGATTTCCCTCGAAGGATGTCATTATGATTACATGGAAGATACCTTCGATGAATCACCTTGCAAACCTATTTAAAAATTGAGAGGCGTTTCCTAACATTTAATTTCAATCTTCTCGACATTGTCTTTTCCATCTCTCGTTAATCGGCGAAATTTTTGTCCTTTTCTTTATTATCGGTCTTATTGGATACTAGCTGTTATTAAATAGCTGATTGCAACGTTCGTTGCTTTTGGCAACCATTGTATTTCACTGAGTAAGCCTTTTGAAGAAACTAAAAGGTGCACAAAATCATAGCCTCATAATTAACAGCCAAAGCGAGTTTCCACTTGTTTAACACTAGTAAATGGATTGTTATATCATATTTTAAAAAGCGATTAGCCTTTAGGCTTTTCTCATATTATAATTACTCATAATCACGTGTGGTAAAGCCTTTTTTGTTAAACCTCGGAAGGAAGGACAAACAAATATATAAGCATAATCAGATTTCGTCGTTTTGCAGCCTACATTTTGTAAAATTCCCTTGAATTACCGTGCGTTAGATTTTGCGTAATCAGATTGAATGGGCTTCGAAAGACGCAACCAGCCTTAGTAATTCTCAGTTGCCTGTTGTATTGTTTCATGGACGTTGCTTTCAATAAACTAATGTTATTCAAAATGTCCCATCATTTAAAATTTGCTAATGTTTTTCTTTATCAGACTCATTATCAAACCAGCTAGGCAACAGCGACATATGTTTGTAAGAATCAATGTTAAAAATAATTGTTGTTGTTTTCTGGTATTTCTGTTTTTCAAGAGCTTAGTCCGACTTGGCAATTTTTTCGGACTTCGAACTGAAAACTTTCTAATTTGCAACGGTCGACAAGCTTTAAACCAAGGCGGTTCAATATTTAGATTTGCTCTTTTGATATAACAAAACATTGTATAAACAACATATCATAGGATCAATATCAGTGGATATAATTCATGTTTAAATGCTAATGTCTTTTTAAAAGACCCTACTGAAACAACAGGCAACTTCGTTCAAACCCCTTTTTGCGGAAAGCACTAAAAGACAGATGGATTTTAGTTGCAAACAAAGGAAATGACCAATACTACTACTCTTGTAATATGTGCGTTTCTACAATGTTAATCCAGATTTTACACACCCCATGTGGGACGCGACAAAAAAAAGATAATTATATTATCAGCGTTTTTGTGTCTGCATCCTCAAACTAAAGAGAAGAAAACAAACAAATACCTAACAGGGCAAAGCGTTGGCTAGAAAATGGTACGTGGACTGGCGATGAAATCAGAGATAACTTCACAAAAGGAAACCTTTCCATTAAACAATGAACTGTGAATGTTTCTTTCCGCTCGAGAAAACAAAACATTTTTTCAGCCGCTTCGTTGGAAATGGCGAAGCAATTAGCCCTTTTTAAAGATTTTTTTTAGGATCAGAAATAAAACTAAAACACTCAATTGAATCTCATTTTAATCACATTATAAAGTCGATACCAAACGCGCTCATTCCATGAAAAGGCCGCGATGCGACACGAATGTAATCAAAAATATAAGCTGACAATGTTAAGGTGCTCACTTTTACAGGCTCTAACCCAGCGATTTCACTTATCCTCTGTAATATACATACTGATAAATGAACTATCGTATTAAACCAAAGTTTTCTTTGTTTCTAATAATGGTAAGACCCACGTGAACTGTTGTGAAAGAGATGATTGTACTCGTCAGACTCGCCTCTCACTTCTTGCAGTTGTTTATAAGCGCATCGAGTTACACCAAACGGGTTGCGCTTTGATAAAACACAAAAGAGCTTCAGGATTTCGTATCAATCGGGTAATTGCAATCTGCTTCCATTTGTCTTCCTCCGTCTGGTTTCATGGTATAACTCGACAACGTTCAAATTAAACAACTTTGGAAAATAGCCTGTCTTCTCAACATTGAACTTTCACAATATGCACGTGGACAACCATGAATACAGTTGAATGGCTTGGGTTTTATTTTATTCTCTTTCCAGGCCGACTTGTCTTCAGTGACTAAAAGGATTTAAAATTAATTTCGTTTTAGACAAACATTGTTTTCTCTGGCCACGCGCTTACCTGCCTCGCTACTGTGAAGTTCCCGATGAAAAACAAACGACATAGAAAAAAATATTACTTGAAAGTACTGAACGTTTGGTAATTGAACAAATACATGTTTCCTGCTTTTCTTTACACACGCGGAAACTTGTTGTAGCATACTAACAGTTATAACGCGTTTAATTAGAAGTTTACTTTGACAAACGGTTTCGAAAACAAAGCCGCCATTTCCGTCGTAAAACAAGCGAATTTAAAAGTTGGTAACTCCTGGATAGTAAGATAGAATGCTGTATGTACCTTGTAAATTCGAATGTAACTAGGTATCGAGGTGAAATACCAAGGCCTGTTGTTATTTATTTAATGTACGGACAGAATGTAAATGTAGCGACTTTATTCTTTTATAGTAGCCAGGCTTGCTAGCATGAACATGCATAGCTTTAAAACTGACTTCCATTGACATACGAGGAAATAATCAGTCATTTGCATCTTTATCAAAGCAAATTTTCTAATAAAACAAACAGATCATCCAAATGGCTGTATTTTATACGTATAGTGAACATCAATCAGAAAATAAAAGGGAGCTGGGAAACTTCCTTCCTCCCCGAGTTTGCTGAATCAAAAATCATTGACCAAATGCGTGTCTGTAAAGGCCGTGCCAGTTTTCAGTTTTCCCCTGACCAGTGGAGTTATTCTCTTCACTCTCTGTTCCACCCTAAACGGGGAAAAAGTACGGTCGTTTAGTATGCGAGCAACGTGCTTGTGTCGTGTGTGTAACGGACTGGCCGGGTGAGTAGTTGGCCTATGAAAAGGTTTCTTCTTTAAATACCAGTTACGACTAGGTGAGTTAGTGTGCTCAACAGAGAAGGACTTTAATGTTGACATCGATATTTTAATTTGGGATCAAGAGTGAAACCGACTTTTTAAGCGAAGAAACGCGTTCGACATTCAGTAACAGTTAAGTCAACCCTAGATCTAGAGGGTTCGTATATAATATTACCTCTCACTGTTTTATTTCTCCGAATGATATCAGTTCTTTTAAAGTATGACCGAAGCAGATTTTCTTTTGAGCCGAGCGAGTTCTCACAGCATCACATTACAGCCTTTATTTTTCATCGTTGCTACAATTCCCAGTCTCAAAGCTTGTCCATCTAGCGGAAATGTTAAAAAAATTGTCTTTCTTCAGTTTCTTGCCAGCCAACTTCCATATACAAGTATATATAGGGATTCTAAGATGCAAAAGCACGTAGCTGGAATAAATTCAACGGATGCACACCAAGCAGTAATGTAAACAGTGTTCTGTTGGTATATTGTCATGCAGTTTCAGTGCAACGTGGAGTCAAAATTATTTTTCCAAGCGCCCTTTTCTTTCTTTTGTTTAGAGAGTAGAGAGCTTCTAAGCTATAGATAACAGTTTTAGCTCGTTTAAGCCAGAAAATGTTTTGCCTTTTTAGTGAACGTGTGTTTTTTCACGCCAAGCCTCCTTAACTTACAACATCGTCCCGCGACTAATAATAATAAGATTATTCCTCTCGTTGTACAACTTTAATTTTAAACTTTACCTTATAAAGTCAGTACGTTGACACCTCCAGAAGCTTGTTTTCCCAAAGTCTCTCCGCTGCGATTCGTCTGTGTTAATTCTTGCCGTTTTACAGTCTGTAAAGATATCGCCAATTAGCTCAACAAGCGGGACAATAGTTTCACGCCTTATCAAACATTTGACCGCGTTAAAGTGTGGGAGTATGGGGAGATAAATGTTGAGCGTGCTATTTTGTCGTAACCAGTCTTTTTATTGATTCTTTCAATTCTTAAGACGATGCAACAGAAAGAGCAGGGAGAGCTTTAGATTACAGGAATTCTGCTTCTCTGGGACAAAGGCAACTGGCCTTAACATAGAGGACTCGGTAATAGAGGTTCGGCTTTTATTGGTTTATCAAGCGCTTTCAGTGGGCCAAGCTAGGATGCATAACGTGAGTAAAATAATTGTTTTGAAAGTAACCAAGAGTCATGCTCTATATGACTGAATTTAATCGAAATCTGTAAAAGATATGCCGATTTTAAGGCTTAAGATCATGTCTGTTCAAACTGTTTTTGATTTGGGTGCATAATTTTCTTGAAAACGCGATGACAGATAAGAGTCCGAAATAGAAAACGACCACTGAAAAAAATTCCCGTAACACACCCGTTTATTATTGTGATTACGTTTGCCCTTAAAGCATGTTTGAATTTGAATAAATTAACGTTTCCACTAGCTACGACTTGTGCCACCCCTATTAATCGGTCACTCCCATTTCCCCGAGGGTGGCCACCTGATAAGGGTTCCCTCACTTCGACTGCATTATCGAAGAGAGTATGCCAATTTGAATAAAAGAACAAAAGTATTTCTTAACAGAGCCACCTTACATTCGTCTTTCAAAAACCAAAATAAAGTTGACAAAAAAAACAAAACAAAACAAAACAAAAGGAAAAAATAAATAAATAAATAAACTAAAAAAACTAGTACTTGTTTTTTGTTAATTTGCGTCGAGCGTCATGCAATAGCTTAAGCGCTCAGTTTTAGATGCTACATCGCACAAACTAGAATTGAGTTATCCCGGTGTGATTCTGACAAGGGCCTGACGAATTCGGCCATAAAAACGGACGTTTACCTCCCCCATGAGATTTGACTATGAAGCATGAAGGTCAGTGAGCCCTGAAGGCCATATTTTTGTCGTCAAAACACTTTGCTAATAGACAATAAGTTAAGAATGAAAAACAATCAAGTGGCCACCGTTTGCGTGATGTGTTGTCAGTGTGCACGTCCAAAGATCATGATCAGATGGAATTTTGCCTAAGCAACCTAGAATTTTAACATATTAGTTCTTAGTTTACAGAGGCACCGTCTGGCGTTTCTCAGCTGTTTTCTGCATCTGTCCACACCCATATCATGCTGACCAAACCTGATCGCCTTTTCCCTAAGCAACGTACCACTTCAAAACAAAGTGCTGCAAGTTTATATACACGACATTTTTTTAAAACACAGCCGTATTTACCTATTTCATAAATTGAGTTCAATATAGAATGTCAGAAGAGCTGTTTTGCATTGGCAGCACTTTATGAGAGAGTGAAAGTTAAACATCTCAATGGGGGTTGCTAATGGCGCACCATGAGATGGGCTTTTAACTTCAGCTCTTTGTTGATGCTCAGGCAATTAGGAGCTCGCTATGTTTGTTCCACCTGAGAATTATAAATAAAGCTGGTTTGGAGAACAAATCCTACATAAAATCACAAAAAGAGCCCTTTTATTTTCAAAGCCTCGGAACCTGCAACAGTAAAATATTCTTAATTACACCATATGTCGTAGTTGTTCAAAGTTATCTGAGTTTATCGTAGACGGCTCCCCTTAGGTTTTTACAGAATCAGCTCTGAATACTCTTGCTAAAGTAGAAGAGTCATTTCACAATAGCTGAAATGCATGAGAAAAATCAGGCTTTCTGGACAGCTGTATGTTGCGAAAAATACACTAGAGAAGTAGATTTAAGAGCATGCATGGCTTTAAGAGTGTCCCTGAGTTAATCTTTGTCACTAGATCGTCACGAAAGCGATCGATTGGCGTCAAAGCTAATATAACCAGAACATGTGTTGTTTTCATGTTACATTCGAAAGTCAAAACAATAATCTTCACCTGGTTCACAGATAATCAAGATTGACAACAGTGCTGCAGCTGCACTCTCGTAGCTTCAAGTCTTCGCCCGCACCCTCTGCAGCTCCACTTGATGACTTTACGCAACGTCGTTGAAACGAATCCGTTTGGTAAGATCTTTTTTTCCAAGGAACGAAAGAAAGCCATCTTTCTTCATACGCACCTTCTTATCTTTAATATCTTCTCCAGGATCAGCAGATTCCACCACATGTGGCGGAAAATTCGCGGTGTAAAGAGTTCGCGTTTAGCTTTCTTTTGTTATGCTAAACAATGAGAATTTAAATTTGATGTAGATTTACGGGTATAAAAGATTGGGGCGTGTGAAAGTTAAAAAAGTGCATAGCATTTCGTCGCTTAACTTGATCTTTTGATTGTATCCCACAATAACATAATCCAATCTATTTCTCTTGGCGAGCCAGAGTCGGCGTACAACGCATGATTTTTTTAAATTGGTTTATTTACTTTCACAGTGGAAGTAATGTGCACTTAATGATTCATCTTAGCGAAATGGTAAAATGTTTAGTCGAGACTCATTATTTCCCAGCTCAAGGTTTAAGCAATTTAGCGAACTAATTAGGAAAAATAACTTAGATAGCTCGGTAGCCTCCCACGCAGACAGCCCTAAAAACGTATGAGTGGGAGGTTAATAGCTCGGCGAATGTGAGGCTAAATGGCATAGGCCTACGGGCCGATGCACAAAAGAATCAAAGCCGGGCAAACGAGGACCAAGACTTTTTTGTGGTGGCTCCAAATTACGTTTGGAGCGGCTCCAAACAGGTCCGTTTTAAAGTTTTCTTGAACTTTTCGTACAAGGAAGAATTAACTGGTTCTTTTATAAGTTTCTGATTTTACCAGGCTGTCGATTGAGGTTGATGTCATAGAGTATGCAAGGTTTCAAAATAACTATTTTTGGAAAGGTAACATTTTCATTAGATGTGAGAATTGGGAACGTTTTTGCTTTTACTGCGATTTGAGTGCGTT
>Ga0126339_10001159_pt1 | contig 17173 bp, 14 predicted proteins | sample OrbTmetagenome_2_FD_92532 | JGI IMG/M metagenome (GOLD analysis project Ga0126339, IMG submission 92532) | Coral microbial communities from Petempiche,Puerto Morelos, Mexico - Orbicella T R C metagenome | ecosystem: Host-associated > Invertebrates > Cnidaria > Coral | place: Petempiche,Puerto... | reverse complement strand
TTTTATTTTTTTTTAATTTTTTTTTATTTTTTTGTTTTTTTTAAAAAAAAGAAAATTTACAAAAACATTATGTATATATTCAATTTTTTTGATAAATTTTTTTTTTTTTTTTCTTTTTTTATTTTTTTTTTTTTTTTTTTTTTTTTTTTTCATCTACTTCTGTTCTTCCTTCAGACTAAAAAGTCTGTTAGTTTAGAATTAATGACTTCCCTTTTTGGCATCATGGTTAATCTTATCGTTTTGCTGTTTTACAGGTGCGCGACTTAATACACGAAAATGTCAATCAATACATTGGAATGTCCATTGAGTCTCCCAATGTGTGTATAGTCTCTATGTTCTGCACCAGAGGAAGCCTCCAGGTGAATTTTATCTCACTTCTCGCTAATTGCATGCGACTGATATACATATATGGTTTCTGAGAACCATTTCTCTATGGCGTCATGTGATTGGGACCGAGCCTATAAACTATCAAGGCATTTAGGAGGAAGCGTCGCTTGGCAATCATTTGCAGAAAAACCGAACTTCTCGGAGACAAGAATCTCAGTCGCCAGGTTAACTTTTCAAATGAATTTCTTGCAAATTCTACGAAACTTGAGGGGTGCCAATATGTCATACAATTATAAGGTAGTTTCGCATGTACATTCTTTTTTAATTCGAGAAAACCTTAATTAGCAAGAGAGAAAACATCTAATAAATCTCTCGATAGTCACGAAGTTCCGCCGAGATAAAACAAAAATTAACAAAGCTGGTTACAAAGCTCAATACAATATTGCTAGGGATTTCGTAGAAATTGCCGCTACAAAAACAACAAGCTTTAAGTCCTCTTGGTCTCACAGAAATATTTTGTAAAGTTATTCATTAACAGCGTTAGGACCTGACTACCCTAAATAACTACAGTGTTAAAAAAGGCAGGTAGCCGGGTCTACAGATGTATTTATACGATGAAATGATGTTCTAAAAGCCAAGATTAAAGTAATTTCTAACTATGTTGGACAAATTCATTATACATAACGGGTTTTTTACTATTATTCTCTTTTCACCTATTTTAAGGATCTTTTGGCAAACGATGATATCAAAATTGACTGGCTCTTCAGGATGTCATTTGCAAACGATATTGCAAAGGTGAGCGATATTTACATTATTGAAGTTGTGATGGCTTTATATTTTGACTTATCAAAAAGCTAAGAATGGCTAACCTAATTTCTTTCTCCAGGGCATGGTAGCGTTACACAACAGTCCAATAACAGCACATGGTAACCTGAAATCATCTAAATGCTTGATTGACGGTCGTTGGGTTTGTAAAATATCGGACCATGGCTTGGACTCGGTCAAAGCAAATCAAACAGAAGAGGATTTAGGAGAATACGCCGAAAACAGACGTAAGTCGTTTATTGTCATACCCAATACCACGAATCGTCCAAAAGGCTGTTATGATTTTAAGCTTTTATTCCCTCTTACACCAAGGACTATAGAAGACAACCAAGAGAACCATATCGAAATTTCGCGTCTTCAAAAAAGAAATCAGGAGACGTTGTACTAATCTCCTCTTAGAAAGAGAAAACTCTGCCAAATGTTCTAGCAAACCTGAGCGCCATTTGTGAAGTCGACTGTTAACAATATACATGTATCTGTCATTTATCGTCTTAAAGGAGCTCAGTCACTCTATTTATGAGTTATTTTGGCCACGTACAAAATTGCCTTTCAATTGAACGAAACCTGAAAATAGCAGTTTGCTGAGATAGAAGGACACCAAAGGGACAATAACAAAACATAAAGGAACAAGGATGGCTAAGGATTGATTCAAACGCTGAATACCCGGGTTGGCGTTCAGTAGTGAGTACGTGTTAGATGCCCCAACTAATCAAAAGGAGAGTGCTACCTTCCCAGGCAATCAGATACATGACAGAAAAATAAATAAATGGTTACAAGGTTGATACACTACAGGTGGGACAGCGTACCTTGGGACATCATAGTGTAGATCGAACATCAGGCATTATGCTGGCATAATACATGTGCTCTTACTGATTTCTTATGACCTTTGACACTGAGCGATGAATATGTGTGTAGTTTTATTATCCAACTACAGCGACTACCGTCCAAATAACAGTACAAATACAGAGCGATATTGTACAGTTATTTGTACGGTAGAAAACCTGTTTGCTGGACTGGTCGGCGCGCGCACGCAAAACAGTCACAATCGCCCTCTTTCACAGATAAATTTATTGACTACAGCAGTTGGATAATAAAATCTCTTATTAGATGTTTTGGTGTGTAGTATCGCTGTATATTTTTACTCGTTGTTTGCATTTTGACTCGCCCTACGGGCTCACAACTCATAAAAATATACAGCGATACTACACACCAATACGTCAAATAAGATATATGTATTCCAGCACGAGCCTATTAGCGTAGACATATTACAATTCTCGACCATTAAGACAAACCACGAGACGATTCTTACCGTTAAATAACACTGACTGAGTTTGTAAATCTCATTACTTCTCTTTCTCAGCTCCTGCTTCATGTAACATTCCTGTTCTGTTTCAACGTCGCTGTAGTTGTACTGCAATTAAAAGCACATTTCTGAGCAACAGCCGGTTTTTAACTTTTAAGGAACTTGCAACAACGTGAATGAGAGAGGGTCACATTCTGATACAAATCATCCAACTTGACTCTGACACCCTTAAAGGAGTTACGTCACGGTATTTTGAGTTATTTTGGCCACGTACAAAATTATCTTTGAATTGAAGGAAACCTGAAAATAATAGTTTGCTAAGATAGAAAAGCACTTAACGAGATACCAATTAACCACAAAGGAACAAGGATAGTTAAGGACAGAGAAGATTAACACGCGTTGTAAACGACGAACTTGAAAAAGTTAGGCTGAACTTTTCAAGATGCGCAAACCGTGGCCTAGCTCCTTTAAAGTCCTCAACCCTAGTTGACGGCTACACGACATGGCAACCACATGGAATATCTGCTCCATGTCAGTCAGCCAGCAACGTGTCAGCTACCACATTCCCTGCCCCCCCCCCCTCCCCCCCCCCCGCCCATCTCTGAAATTGCACTTTACATAACAGTACTAACTGGCCTCGTATCTCCTCGCGCACAGTTACCATAGAAACTGAATTATATCAGGCTCCTCAGTAAGCCGTTAAATCGTGTCTCTTAGAGGAGTGGGAGCATTTTTACTTTTCCCGCGTTTACGACACGTTTGATTTCTTTAATTCTGTTTGAATTTTTTTCTTCTGAAGGTCTCTTTTGGACTGCCCCGGAATTGTTGCAAGAAAGGAATCACAAAAGCGTGCAATGCACAAAAACCCAGAAAGGCGATGTATACAGTTATGGGATTATACTCCATGAAATTTTTACCCGCGACGAGCCATATTACCAGTTGGAACCGAAAGGTATGTTACAAAAATTACCTCGTAGTACTTAGTAACGGTAAAAGGACCGAGTGGAGTTCAATTCAGTCTATAATCATACTTGTGATTAAACTAATTGGATTCCCACGAACTATAATATAATTTGAGAAAAAAGAGGACAGAAAGAGTAAGTTTTTGGCAAAAAAAAGTGGTTGACTTGTTTTCGAGATTATTGAGAGAGGGAACGCATTTAAGTGTAACAGTCAAATGAACAACGCGCGCAAATGACGCGTTAACTCTCCAGTCACATCAAGCATGACGCATAAACTGTCTAATAAATACTCAAATAGGGCTTGCTGATAGCCAATCAGTTTCGAAAGTTCTGTTATAGTTAGGATAAATAATGTTTATAATTCTCTCTCCGAGTACTAAACTAAGAGCGCGCTATTCTGTCCTCTCTACTTTCGCCGTCACCATTTGTTTTAAGTGTTACTTGTCTGTCTTAACGCTTTCACTTAATCCTTCCTCTAGATGTCTTGGTGAAGATAAGAAAGCGACTTGTGCCTGCTTTTAGACCTGATGTACCAAAGGATGTGGAGGGATGTGATAACAGATTCATCCGGCTAATGCAGCAATGCTGGGATAACGAGCCCTCTGTCAGGCCAACCTTCGCTGACATAAAACTACAGCTGAAGACGATGAACAGCAGAAAGTAAGTGCCAAGTATCGAGAGGGATCTTTACACTGAACCGAGTGATTTAGTAATTTTGTTATTCATAGTTTACTTCATGAGGGGAAAAAAGGCAGGGCCGTAGCTAGAAACAGGCAAACCATTTTTGCGGAAAAAAGTCACCAAAGTTGAATATTTTGCGGCAAAATATAGCCTAACTACTAACAGCTATTCTAACTTGTTTTATGGACTTGTCTCGTTGTAGAAATTTAGACATCGTAGACAACATGCTTCAGATGATGGAGAAATACACAGATCAGTTAGAGGAACTAGTTGATGAAAGGACTCGCCAGTTGGAGATTGAAAAAGGCAAAACAGAAGAGTTGCTCTATAAAATGCTACCCAAGTAAGTTGTTACAAGTAAAAAGTTTCTACTAAAACTAACTTAACAGAGGCAGTATTCAGTGCAGGAGAATATCTTGTGAAAGATGCAGCTTTAACCCAACTATGTCGATAATGCAAATTGGCTTTCAAATAAAATGCGGATAAATGGCAATTTTGTTCTTATTTTGCTCCTTGTGTGGCGTGGTGTTGGCATCCTCAGTTTTTGTTAAAACCATTTGCCGTGCCCTTCCTGGCGTGTAACATCTGATTAACCTTTTGTCTGAATAGGCCGATAGCTGACGAATTGAAGGTTGGAAAAGCCGTCGAGGCTGAGAGCTTTTCAAGTGTCACGATTTTCTTCAGTGATATAGTGGGCTTCACAAGAATGGCGTCAGAAAGTACCCCATTTCAGGTAAAACGCATTAACTACAATGACCCATCTGTTTCGTTGTTCACTCAGCGAAGAGGCTACGTAATCTACTTATTGGTTGAAAATAACATATCAAACAAAAAATTACAATGCAGCGTCGTTAATATTAATACGACAACCTTTAGGCCTCATAGTTAACTCTGAGGAGAGGTAGTATTACAGCTGTTCTCAACAAGTAATTAAGTGGCTGACGGGACGTTTCCTGAGGATCAAAAAAAGTAGCTGTAATAATAACTTCAACAATGAGCTCTATAAACTTCATCAGTACAATAAAGGCGATTCGTGAGGTTGACTCGCTGTTTCCGCGTTATCTTCCAGGTGGTGAATTTGCTGAACGAACTGTACACATCGTTTGATAATGTGATTGATAATTATGATGTCTACAAGGTAACAGTTACATCACCATTTCTGTATATCGTCCAAATCGTTTTCCATAGTAATTTTTGAGCACGACGGGTAATTAATTAGTCGCCTTAATGTGAACGATAAAAGGAAGGCCTCCTCAAACGATGACGTCACAACATCGAAGCTACAATAGTCTACCGCGTAATGTGAAAAGTAAAGTCCATTTACAGATACTCCATGCAAGGTCTTTATCTGGAAAAATTAATACACCAAGGGTTTCCTTTTACTCATGAAGACATATAAGTGTGCCGGACCGAGCGAGGAAAAACAAATACGCCTGAATGTTTTTCAGCATTCATTCATTTTGGAAGAGTTTTACCTGATAGATGAGAATTGGTCGAGAATACAATTGTCAGCTTTGAAATGCGGAATGTTTTCTACCGATAGATGGAATCTGAGATCTGCAAAATTTCCTGCTACAGGGGAGTTCAGAAATAAGCGAACCAACATGTACTCGTAATTTGGGCCAGGAGAAAAATGCGCATACGCATATACCCACACCCTGGGAGGTAATCCCTATAACGGCCTATGCGGGGAGGCTCTGCCCAAAATGGGTACCTCTACAGGTATATGAAAGCATAGGGATTCACAAGTTGAGGTATATGAACGGGTATGGAAATCTGTCATTTAGATATAACGTGAACGGGAACTGAATAACTGAAACCTGTTTTTTTGGATTAACATTTCTTCTGGTAATGCTTGATTTTCTCCCGAAGTATTGTTCATTGGCTTCATTCCAAGGGTTTAGAAAAGGAATGCAGTGTTCTTAAGTAGGTATGTGAAAGAGGTCCCTTTTTTCAATAATAGATATACGAAAGGGGTACCTTTTCTGTCCAAATGGTATACTAAAGGGTAAGGGGTTGGACCTTGGGGCGCAGCCCCCCTGTACAAAACTTGGTAAAGTACTTTCGCCGGGGGGGGGGAGACATACGTGTATACAGTGCACACGCGTGTGACTCATTAGTATGTATGTAGTTGAGAAATGGGCTGAAAGTTTAACTGATAGCTAAGAAATTGATGAAAAGGTTATTGGTATTACTGCACCAGTCACACTGTCTCATTATGCTCAATCCCAGTAAATCTATTGTGTAAGTGTCGTGTAAGTAGCTCATCATAATTAAGTACTGTGAGTATTATAAGAATAACATACAGAATCATAATTGGTGCTAGTATCCAATATTTATTGTAAGTAGCCATGTTTTCCATTTGTTGTTGTAAATTTTAAAAAAAATCTACTAGGTTGAAACCATTGGTGATGCTTATATGGTGGTGTCAGGACTTCCAGTTCGGAATGGCAACAAGCATGCTGGTGAGATCGCTGCTATGGCGCTTAATTTGCTGAGCTGTGTCAAGGACTTCACCGTCCCTCATATGAAAACTAAAAAAGTGCAACTGCGGATTGGCATTCACACAGGTAACTGAACTGGTTTCTGTTTTGAAGAGATCGCATGTTATTTTGTGTTATATGTAGATTTCTATTTAGTCAGCAAGAGAATATATACCACAGTTCTTCTCTAGGGAATTGGCAATTGAATATAGTAATTAGATGATGTATGGCAAGGCCTCAAAGGTCACAGTGTACACCACAAGTCAACACACACACACACACATGACCAGGTGTTTTCATGATTTCATGATCACCTAGTTTATGATTCAAAGAGAAATAAATAAACAAAAAATATTTTAATATAGAGTGTAGAATATAGAATCTGCCACCTTGAAAAGCCCGCAAACTTATGTCCACAAATTAATGGTTATCATTACTGACCAGTATTCTAATATTTCCCTTGAAATAAATTCAGGTCCATGTGTGGCTGGAGTTGTAGGACTCAAAATGCCTCGATACTGTTTGTTTGGAGATACTGTGAACTATGCTTCAAGGATGGAATCTAGTGGTCTTGGTGAGTATATATAAAGTATGGACATTCAGTATTCAGTTATTTTTGCATTACTTCAGTATTCAGTCAAGCACTGACAGGACCCAGCTCCATGCAGATCCTTTAACACCACGTGTACACGCTTGTCACAATAACTGAAACCATTTCTAGCCTGGTCTGTGTATTTTCTGGTTGAGTGTGACATTATGTATAAGTTAGTGTGAGGTACATTGGAATAATTTATAGAAAGCGTGCAAATACTAATTTACTATCATCAATTACTATTATTGTAATAGATTTTGCCTCACAATTCCTATTCAACCTTTTCTAGAGGACCTCCACAAAAACTAGCCACAGTTAAGGTGGATTTCATCTCTAAATAATAAACTACCTCCCTGTCCCCCTCTTCCCCCCTTCCCGCCCCCCTAACACCACCCCAAAAAAACCACAGGCTTATTTTAACTTTTAGTTTGTAACCCTACTCAGATCAGAAATGTTGTAGTCTTTTGGGGCCATGATAAGGTGGGGCATGGAAGGGAGGGAGTGGGAGGGGGGGGGGGAGCTCTTTGATACCCCAAAATTACTGTACTTGGCCTATGACCACTTAGTGAGAGCATGATACATGAATTTATTCCAAAACAGAGGAATGCAGTAAAAGACAATGTGTAAGAACCTAATGGTTTAAAACCCTGCTGGCAGAAATTTGCCATTTTTATACCCAAAAATATAAGAACCTGTTTAGCCAAGCAACATCAAGCAGGTTCTTATATGTGGGTATACAGCTCTTGTTATAAAGACAGGGTACATGTACATTCTGTAATCAGTTGTGCAAGACTTATCGTAATACAGCTGGGAATAACTACTAAATATTTTATGACCAAATCCAAGTTTATTTATTTTTCTGGTAGTCAGCACAGAAATGAAGAACCTAATTAAAAACTTAGCTTAAATTGCCAATAACTACCCCAAAATACAAGGACTTATTTTGTCAGACTTCAGAAAATGTAGGTTCTTACAGACTGGTTTTTACTGTATTGGACTGTTATGTACAATGTATGGTGAAAGGTCAAGTCTACATCAGGCTATAATAATATTTTCCATATTGCCTAAGTTTATCCCAGTTTCCATACCATTAAGCAACTAGCAATATTTTTACTACAATCTGATTGGGGGCTAGTCTACCAAAGTCTACCTAGTCTTACTATATATGTCGAGCAGCTTTCAAGCCACAAAATCTCCTTAATCAAGAACTTACCAAGTTAGCTACGGTTGTTTCAAGCTTGTTTCACAGGACCTGTTTTATCCACAGCACTTCGAATCCATGTGAGTCCAGAATGTAAAGCTGTGTTGGACACACTTGGAGGATTCTACTTAGAAGAAAGAGGACCAGTCACACTTAAGGTAGCCGATAAATCTTTTCCTTTTTATCGATTTTTAAAAGCCAGTCACATAAAGATCAATTTAAAAATAAAACATGCAGGTCATGACCTTTTCAACTTAAAATTTAAACGTTATTGTTCAGTCACTGACGTCAATGTAAAATCAAGTTAATATATTCCCGAAGTGAATATTAGTTCAAAGACGAACTGCAAGTAAGCCTTAAACATGCATGAATATATATACAAAAGAACATGGTTGACGAATCATTTCGCATGTTAAATGCGCCAGAAAACCAACAAGCTGACCTTTGATTGCTTGTTGGTTGACTTCATGAACAAATGTCCAGGAAAGAAGGACCTCCGGTCAAACGCAGTTAAATTCGCATGGCTGTTGATCGACGAAACCATTTTTTGCGATTTTAAATTCCTTTCAAACCTTTTCTTTAAGACCAAATGTCCTGATATCCCTTTTAAATCCCCGGACTTGAAGCGATCTGGAGTGATTTGAGCGAAAATTCCAAGCCATGTGGTCTTGTTGACTTGCCGGTGGAGCAAATATGGATTAGCTTAGCAGCCCCGCCTTGAAGTAATATCGCCCCCAGATCTTCTCACTACTCTTCGGGAAAGAGGCGACTGGGTACGAGATTAGCGTTGCTTTGTATGTTCAGTTACGACCCATTTACAGAGTACATTTTCTTTCTTAGTTACAAATATTCATTCCTTTCAGGGAAAAGGAACGATTGTGAGCTATTTCCTGTGTGGTAAAGATGGATTTGACAAGCCTTTACCTAACCTGACAGAGGCCGCTTCACTGGAAGAGCATGAGTTCAAATAGTGATTTAAATCTAGCCAGCAAAGGACCATTACTAGAAAGGGCTGAATTGCTGCGTCACTTACAAACACCAAAATTAATGGTCGAAGGTGGATTGTGGGAATCGTTGATAGAAAACCAAGTAAACTCGGTGTTTCATCAGTCGCATAGCATAAACGGCCGCTTAAAAGCCCTGGGCTTTTAGATGGGCTTGTAAACGGAGGGGCTTATATCCGAGGGGGCTTAAAAAAAGGAAGAAAAAAACGTTTCGAAACGAGCTATAGCTGCAACATCATAATAAGACGAATTCAAAGCAAGGTAAGATAGAGGGGGGCTTATAACCAGATGCATATGTTGGTCTTCAGGTAGATTGTCCTATAAGCTGGAGGAAGGAGCGGGAGGGGGGCGGTGATAGGCGTAGTTCACGGTAGCAGAAATCCATAAATGCTTACGGACACAAAAAAAAACTTTGATCTTTGTAACAAGGAACTTTAAATTTGTAAATAGACTCATACCAGTATTCGTACCTATCATACGTTTTCAAAACCCAGACACATTGCATTTCGTGAGTTGACCATTTCCGAGTTGCCTTTTGTCTCTGTGTCAAAACGAGCCTACGTGTGAAACCATTCATATGAAAATGAGTTCCGCGTTCAGGGTCACTTTCATGCAAATCAAGCTCATTTTCACAAGAAAGGTTTTGTACGAAAACTCGTTTTGAAACAGAGGCACAAGAAAACTTGGAAATGGCCTATTTCGTTCGTTGCTCTTACGATAGTTAGCCACTTTAGAAACGAGAAGAAATCTGGGGCGAGATCCAATTAGCACTCCCCCTGTAGGACCATTACTTGGGACAATATGACGTTCCATCTTTTGTTTTGTCCCCATGTAATGAAAAGTCCCACAAGGGACCGCGAGATGAAACTTGCCCCAGACTTTTCTCGTTTCTGAAGTGGCGAATAAAAGACGGATACTAGGGCACTGAATGGATAAATCAGAACAAGGTACTGGAAAATATATACCACGCTTAGCAAGGGAGATGAAATACTTCTAAAAATGTAAATGTATTTTTCTGTAGAGGCCAAGATGGTGGACCAAGAAAGCTTGTATTTGTAAACGTAAAAAAAAATGTAAATCTTATTTATAGTAGTCATGCACTTAGCTATACAGCCACTGAAAGAGATGACAAGATGTTAAGAAATAATTATTGTAACTAATAATGATAGCAAAACAGTGACTATAGATCAGATAATAAAGACTTTATTTATTACAAAATACTTTGTTATAACAACTTTTAAATTTGGTGATCACGTGAAATCTGGGTATTTCCACTTTCATATTCTTCTGTGGTTGTATCTACAATTTTATTTTGATTTCACATATACTGAAAATACCATAGATTCGTTTGACAAAGTGGCAAGGGAAAGGGGTTTGAATTTAAAACATTTGTAAGTTTTGCAGTCTTCAGGAAACATTTCCAGGGCTTCTGGTCTATTAATTCAGTTTTCAAATTTGTTAAAGTGCCTACTTTATAATTAATTTTCATTATTTACAAATATTTTCTAGTAAAATGTCTACTTTCATGAAACTCATAAACTACTTCTACACTACGATTTACAGCGGGAAAAGTTCAAGACTTGCGACCTTTTAAGGCAGCTTACAACTGTAACACCAACTGATCAGCGTTGCTTAAAAGCTTTTTAGAAACAAGGTGTGAACAAGCCCAGATACCTTTTATATCATAAGATATTCTTAACTGGGCCGGCGCTGTGGTTTGGTTCGGTTACGCAGGTTTTTCAGCTGATATAATCAATACACACAGAGAAAAACCACACATTTGTATCGAACAAATGGCTAAAACAAGACGAAGGAAAGCACCGAGTGTTAGAGCTACCGTCTACGGAAGCGATAACAATGACAAAACCTTTCCCTGAACCAAAACACTTTCAGACAGCATATACACACCTCTTGGCAGAAAGCGGCCTCGAGATTCGCTTTGAAAATATAAGAAAACTTAAACTGTGTCTGTACTGTTGAGCGAGTCTTCAAGCTTAAGTAATCAAAACCATAAGGGAGCTGACAAGGTGTTATCGGGGTGCCTCATCAAAGACGGACACACCTCATGCGCTGGTTATGAAGTGATGCATGACTTGTGTAAAGATGCCTGTTTGATGCACCGCCGAGCTTTCAATTTGGATCATATGAAATTTGTCAACGAGCAAGAAAAACTACAATCGACAACAATCGGCGATAAAAAAAAAAAGTCATTAATAAATACAAAACTAAGCATCTTCATTCAACTGGCGTTCTGGCTGCATGAAAAGTAGTGAGCTTGGAACTTGATAAAAACCATTTTACTGCAGTGGCTTTGCATCCCCATGAATCAGGCTTGACATATGCAATTCCTAACCAATCATATGTTGACCTGATTCCAGACGTAAGTCACGTGACCAAATCGTGTTGGTTTTAACCACTGATTGGCTTTGCCTTTTCCTTCTTAATCACTGATTGGCGGAGAGCTCATCAATGTCTGTCATCAATCTTTGGTTGCAGATACACTGTGTTGTGTAAGCCGAGGTCAATTCACACCAATTTCTCTGTTCTGTTTGTTAAGCTGCAATTTTCTTGAAGAAACTGTTGTTCCCGTTGTCGTAAGGTTTCTGTGACCGCCACGAGCTTTTTCAAGCCCGGCTGAAATAGCAAAAATTAAATCTACATTTCATTTTGTGCTTGTACATGAAGTAGAGTTTGTTTCCTTCTCAGTGTACGTATTACTCCCACACAATCCGAGTTTTGATCAATCCCAAGGTGAGTTAATTTTTTTAACAGTCAAAGAGAAATAATTTTAAACATGAGTATTCCGAGAGGACAACAAAATGACCTGAACAGGATGATATTAACTACAAGGCAAAGTAACCATGCAGTTTGCCCGAGGGGAACGTTGTTTCTGATCCAATTTCAGAAAATCCAGTTTTCTTAATACACAAGGGGTATCTGTGCTTAAATCGGTTGCGCGAAGTACATGATTAAATGTCATTATTATGTTAAGTCTGCAACAGTTATAAGATATCCTATTTTGTTAGGTAAATAAATGTCACGTAATCACCGAAATCGGTATTTAAATCTAAGAATTTTTTTTTCTGCTAGAAACCAAGAGACTATGATCCAACAGACTATTATCTCTTGTAGAAACTTAAAACAGAGCGACAAAGCTATAGGTCAGGCCTATTCCAAGATGGAATCAATAGCCGGGACTGACACGGTCTCGATTATTTGATCAGGAGCTAACCTCTCGCAAAAAATATTAATACAAAGTCAAGCTTGCAGGTCATATGATACAGGAGTTGATCAAAAATAGAATATATATCCAAATTCTCCAAAGCACAGATATAAATGGAGTTATATATGAACACATCAGAAAGCAATTTATTACCTGTGTTTGGCTCAACTGTTGGAGTTCTGACTTGTACGCCCAACAAATGTCGTGAACAGCAGCAAGGTCACGTGATGGATCTGACGACACTTGCTCGGTGCTTGGCGGGATTTGCGTCACGTTCTGGAAAATGAAACAACGATTTGAACAAGACTGTTTGAGGGCGTGACATTAAGGGGAAAGTAAAATACATTGATTCCCTGCTGTTGCAATGTAGGAAAAGTTATCCATAGACAAATCTGTTTTGTGGAAATCTCGATAATGCACGTGACTCTACAGTGAACATCGCGCAACTTTATCCGCGTGTTCAATCAATCAACCAATCTTTATTTATAGAGGGTGAACACCTAATAGTTATACAACTAATAAACTTGTGACCCTCTTAAATATACAATAACTAAAAATCTATTTAAAACCTATGTACGCGAGGCAAGCAAATCCCTGGCTTTCTTTAGAAATGTCATCTCTTTGAGTTCAATGAGTAATGTCACCACCTTGAATTCAGTTTTGTGTCTTGGAAGGTGCCAAGACATCTGTATGACGCTACTCACACACAAACAAATTCAGACACTTACAGGGCTCTGGCTGATCTTTGGTGAGCCCTCGCTGTCATGACTGTATTTGACAGGCCAGTAAACCAAGCCGGGGCAAAGCTCAGTGTCTGTACAATGGAGGTCCCCGTACTATACAGTAAAGACTGTATGAATACTGGAACTACCGTGAAGAGGGGTCCACTGTATATGAAATACGTAAGGAGAAACCTCCTGCTGTTAGACTTCAGCTATTGTAAACGCCTAGAGGGATTTAGCTATCACTGACTGACCTTGATTTTCAGACACAAACGAACAACACTTAACGCTTTGACTTACCGACAACTCATCCAAAAACGCTATCATTTTTTCCTTGTTCTTTAAAATGAATGGATTAACTGGTGTCATAAATGATTCCTGTAATCAAACGACAAGAGGGCAATTCTGTTAATGACTGAAGCGAAAAAAAAAATAACACTCTAGAAACAAAATTCAGATGCTGAGAGTTGTAACGTACCTTGGCGCCAAATTCAACTAAGTTAGCCAAGTTTTGAAGACACTTTGCCACAAGTGTGAGAGTTCGAGCAGCACAAGATGACGGAGATTCTACAAGAGAGTACATGCATCCACAATCAGTGAATCACTCACTGCAACTCGTCACTTGATATCGCAATTCACGAGTTAAAAATGACCCTTGTCTGACGAAATGTCCTGTTCAAGAGGAAGAAACACCATGCAATTTATCATTTGACGTAAAACTTGCAACATTTGTAGCCGAGAGGTGTTTTGTTCTTCCTAACAAAAAAAAAAAAATCGAACGGCGTTTCCTCCGAATGCAAGCCCGAATAACTTAAGTCACATGGTATACCAGCCAAGTAACCTTCAAATGGATGAAGCTGAACTACTGAGGGGATATCAACAATGGCAAAGAGTACAATCAGCCGAGTGAGTAGCCCAGTCCCGGAAAAAACGTAAAACAAAAGGTAACAAACAAGTTCAAAGCACCAAGAATCAATCACTTTCCAAGGATAATGACTTCTACTGCGTTATAAAAAACGCTAACTCACCTGACATCATGTTGCATATTTTTGGATTCATTATGGCGGGACAAATTAACCGCAGGAAAAGGAAACCACTGAAACATGAAAAAACGTACTTTAATTAAAACACCATTCAAAAGACCAGTCAACCTCGTTCCCAGGGTCTCTCATCTTCCCACCCTATCCTTTCTCGATCGAGGAGGGTGAGAGGATGAGACCGTGGGAACGAGGTTGTAGACTAGTGGCCACTTAAAGGAGCTCAGTCACGGTGTTTCGTCTTTTTTTTGGCCACGTACAAAATCTCCTTTAAATGGAAGGAAACCTGAAAATAATAGTTTACTAAGATAGAGAAACATCAAAGAGGTAATAGTAAACCATAAAGGAACAAGGATGGTCAAGGATGGCGAAGATTGACACGGATTGCAAACGACGAATTTGAAAATTTAGGCTAAACTTTTCAAAATGTGCCAACCGTGACTGAGCTTCTTTTAGAAACAAGAGGAAACCTGGGGCAAATCTCACCTCACAGTAGTCTGTGAGAGAAGCTATATTGTCCCCAGTAACGATCCCACAAGTGACTGCTAGATGAGACTCGCCCCAGCTTTCTTCTCGTTTCTAAAGTGGCGTTTGAGCAGTGGCTCTTTTCGTCACCTGGTCGATCAAAAATGAAATAAGTAAAAGACAAAGGCAAGCACTGTCACGTGAAAACTGGGGACTGTCTTTTTTCACATTTTAAATATTTTCCCTTTTTCTGCGACGAAGTAAAGGAAAGAGCCAATGCTCGTGGTCTATTATTTCCAGATGGGTAGCTCTGGTATTGTTGCCATTTCTGAGTTGCCCTGTGCCTCTGTTTCAAACCGAGTCTTCGTGCAACCTTTCTTATGAAAATGAGTTTGATTTGCATGAAAATGAACCTGAACGCGGAACATAGAATTATTTTGAATAAAGTTAAGTACCGCATCTTTCTATGAAGTTCTAAAACATTTTCTAAAACTGATATCAGTGCGGTTTTGGAGGGAAAAAACAGCTCCATGCAATCCCTTTACTCACTCTATTTCCTTATACAACATGGAAATTAAAGTTATCTTCACTTCCTGTGTAAAATAAACTTTCTTAGGGAGGTATAAATTAGTATTGGCACGAATCCAAAAAATCTGACAAAACAAAGAAACACGTCACACTGCGTTTCAGTAACTTGTCAATCTAGTAGTCTAGCAGTGATTCAAATCGGTAGCCTCGTGGTTGTGGCATGAATGCTCAATCAGTTGGCTAAGCATCGAATCCTGTTCTCACGATCACAGACGCTTGCAGTTAGATTTTGGGCGCTTCTCTCTCCACATTTCGAAGTTTCTGTGATTTTTCAGTCCGATCAACGGTGTGGAAAATAGTCTTCGGGCAACAGAAATTTGCTCAGGAGAAAAGCAATCGTTCATCACAGAGCAAACATGGCGGGAAAACAACAGTGGAGAACCCTCCAAGAACCAGTTGATTATCAACAGCAACGAGATCACTTTCCACTCCTACCAAGAGGAAACCAACATGAACAAGCAGGTAATCAACCTCCACAAGCAAGTTATCAACCACAACAAGGAAGTTACGCGCCTCAACAAGCACGTTATCTACCTCAACAAGGAGGCTACCCACACCAAGAAGCAAGCTATCCGTTTCAGCAAGGCTACCCGCCTCAACAAGCTGGTTACCCACCTTGGCAAGCAACCTACCAACCTCAAGAAGCAGGTCATGCACCACATCAATCACAGCTTTCGCCACAGCAACAAGCAGTCATACACCAGCAGCCGAGCGGTATGGAAACTACAGATAGCGTGATATTCGGCGAGTCGTCCGTCAGGATGGTTTGTCCGCATTGTCAGATGACGGTTGTCACCGACACACACACTGTACCGGGCTTCAAAGCATGGCTGTGCTTGCCTTTGTTGTGCGCCCTGTTTGGTTGTCTCGTTTGCTGCTGTTTGGACGAGTTTATGGATGTCGTCCATACTTGCCCGTTTTGCAAGAATAAAATCGCCACTTACGAGCAACCACTTTAGAAGATAACAGTGAGAAAAAACTAACTTAAGGACCGTTTTACACATTGATGAACACTTTCGATGTAACTGCCGCAGTTTCACTAACTCAGATTTAGACAGGAAGAGATATCTGCATGAGTTTTTATAGATTAACTCAGTTTGGACCTGTTTGTGATTAGTATTTCTATTTTTATTTGTGCTATTTTCAATTCGCCTACATTCAACTTGGAAGCACAGCTTCTTTGCAAGTAAGTCTTAGCTTCAGGAATTCTGTTCCTAATAAAGTATTTGATTTGATTTGAATTCATTTGATTTGATTTGACGTTACAGAGGGTATATTTTAGTAATGTTGGCATTCCTTAGTCGGATTAACAAGATAACAATTCAACATAACCAGCAGAATAACGATTGAAACCAAAGATGATCATACACTCTAGGCACGGTTTACTGACTGTCAGTCCTTTTCATCTCCTATTAGGAATAATTCGCTACGACAACACCGTTGTAAGATTCCCCATTTTAAAGATTCCCCATTCCCGTTCCCCGTTCCCCGTACCCCGTTCCCCGTGCCCCGTGCCCCGTGCCCCGTGCCCCGTGCCCCGTGCCCCGTGCCCCGTGCCCCGTGCCCCGTGCCCCGTGCCCCGTGCCCCGTGCCCCGTGCCCGGTTTAAAGATAGCCTGTAAGGCTGTTTGCTAAGTACCTGCCTAGATATTAGAGAGCTTATTAACCGCGCGGCCATGGGCCGAGCGCGGTTCATGGTTTACTCGTGGTATTTTAACCGCGCGGCCATGGGCCGAGCGCGGTTCATGGTTTGACCGTGGT
>Ga0126339_10001158_pt1 | contig 17178 bp, 6 predicted proteins | sample OrbTmetagenome_2_FD_92532 | JGI IMG/M metagenome (GOLD analysis project Ga0126339, IMG submission 92532) | Coral microbial communities from Petempiche,Puerto Morelos, Mexico - Orbicella T R C metagenome | ecosystem: Host-associated > Invertebrates > Cnidaria > Coral | place: Petempiche,Puerto... | reverse complement strand
TATTTATTTATTTATTTATTTATTTATTTACGAGAGCATATGTACGGTTTTTTCACCCGGCGCGCGGAGACAAGAGACAGCCAGAAATACGTCTGTGTTCGCAGGCTACACTGGGTTTTAACCTTTTTACGAACCATCCTTACAGGTATGGGCGGTATTATAATTTTATTATCATTGTTATCAACGTTTTATATTTTACTTTGCTCGCCATCTCCGGGAGCCATCTATTATTTTCAGACATCTAATCCCTTAAATTGTAGTGAAAAAATAAATAAACTAAAATTAATAAATGATTAAATAAGCCTATTATAGTTGTCCATGTTGTGACTGACTAGCCCACTCTACCCTTGAAAGGTTGGCTTTTAGTACAACTTCCTGTTGCTCTGCTGAAATTTTTGCCCCTTTAACCTAGGACACGCAGGGATCGTAAGTTTCAAAATGTTGCGAGTTTCTTGAAAGAAGTGTGCGTGTGATAGACTTAGATGCGTGACGGCCGTCGATTGGTACCAACGAAAGCAAAGCAGTAGGTTCGAAAACATCCATTACCCTCAGCAGGAGCAGCACTCAAAATAATTTTGTCACGGCGGATTGAACAAATTCGGGCACTAACAGATTCAGACCGTTCACTAACTTACTGTAATTTATGGAAACAGCAGAAGGTACCAAGGAAGCCAAGTACATGGAGGGATATTTGGAGTTAAAAGAAGCGTCGAAGGTAATCACAAATTGATATTTTCAATGCTTAGTGTTGTGATGTGTCTGATATCAGTGACTAACATGCATGTTTGCCTACCCGAGGTGTAAGATAAACAGCAGACTATAATTAAATACGCGAAAAGCTCAGGTAGAACTTCATACTCCAAAGCGTTTGTAATGATCGATGATCTTCTTGTAATGTGTATATCAACGTGATGGCTGTAATGGTATGGGCCTCGGTAGCGGAATGACATGTTATTTTATTGATCATTATCGGTTGTTGGAGAGGAAACAGCCGCCCGCTCGGACAACAGTTCGGTGCGATACGAGTGGACTGTGAATATTGATGGCAGTAAATATTGTGCCGAGTAGAGTCTTAAGTGAATCTGTGGCGAGAGCTAATGAGTCGAAAACGAACTGCATTTTATTCCGAGGAAGAAGAAGGCATTTTGATTGTTTGAAGTCACGGTTTTTACATAGCTTGGGTCAATTAAGGCAAGTATCTTTCTCAAATTACGTATTCCGACGTTTCACCACAGTCTGCAAAAAATGCAAACAATGTGCTTTTTTCTGATCGCCACAGGGTCCCTTTTTCCTCGTGAAAGAAAATGCATCGTAAAGACAGAAAATTCTTAGAAAGGAAGTTTAGAAGTCGATCGATGATGCGTTTCAGCAGGTTTAGACAAAAGCTTGAGCTACACATCCAAAAAAAATCCAAACACAATCAACACACGAGAAGTGTGGTCTATAAATTTGTAGTATGGCTAAGTTTGGCCAGCCTGTATCTCCTACAATTGGATTCGAGTGGAATTTCACCGCATGTACTGAGAAGTAATTTTGAGCAGTAGTAAGTATTTTGTATAAATGTAGCTCATTACTATAGCCAAAAATAAGTTATTCAGGCCATTTGCCATAGCTGAAAAGACAACCTGAAGAGATGTCAGGGGTCAATATCGGACAAATCGTAACATCACCCCTCCCCTGCAGTATCCACCCTTTTGTCAGAGTGGAGACTGGACTTTTGGCAGGCTTCCGCTCTGTTTCAGTCGTGTCAGTGTCGTTGGTGCGAACACAGTTAGTAGAGGGAACATAACTAGTAGAGGGAACATTACGTGAAAGGCGGTTGAAGTAACTGGATAAACATTGTCGTAAACAGTGGACAGTTGCTGATCAGATACAGGAGATACAAGAAAGGTTAGTTACATGCAACTAATATACAAGAAACTGCTCTCGGCAAGCCTGTGTTCGTCGGACTTCGCGTTCTGTGATTCCGTCATCAAGATTTTGGGTTCATATCAGGCGCTAAGCTTATAATGAATTTCAATTATGTTCACAGTAATTTATTGACGGATAATTTTTATACAGAATCTGTCGAAATTCTTTCAGCGTTTTCGTGTCGAAGAGATCAAAACATATGTGATTTGGGCTGTGTGCACGCGCGCGAAACGATGATCAAGAGGTTTTCAAAACCGGCGAATGCCTTCACCTCAATTGACACCTTGTGGATGAATTGGCTTACTGCATTTCCAACCTCCAGGTAATCTATTCATTGATCTGTTGATCTGCACGACAAAAGTGAGAAAGCCGTGAAAATTTGCTTTTTCGCTTGACTAATCGTCAAATAGACTTTGTTGGCGGAACTATAACAACAAGCTGATAATTTATAGACGACTTGCTGACCACTTGTTGAATAGTGTATCTTCTCTTCCGAAGTATCTGCAGATATAATTGCCGGATTGGATTACAAAGCTAAAGGTCGGAAGATCGAGATGCGATCCTTTCGGCCAATGCAGAATAGCGGTTCTTGAAAAGGTTGATAGGTTTTTGACTTCTAAATTCCATACATGTAATATGTTTTCTACCCTAGCTTGACAATAGTGATTGAGACTGGTTTATATTCACCTCACGTCGAAAATTAAAAAGCGTGCAAGGCTTTGAGATTTTGTGATGTGAAGGGAAAAATAACATTAGATTGATGTGTTCACTTCCAACCAAATGTTTTCCTTGGGCTATGAATGGGAATTGTATGGTTGACATGACAGACACAGGAAATAGAAGCTTGCACGAGCTCAGTGCGGAGAGTACATGCAGATTAAGTTAGCTTGAAGAAGTGACTAAGATGCACTGAACGTGAACAAATTAAAATTTAAATCATTTTAGTCATTTATATGATCATATAATTTAGATCCATATTTCAGTTTGTGTAGCACACCAGAGTGATGCAGCAAATTGATGAAAACTCATGAAAATGCAGTAGTGCACACTGAATTATTTAAATCTGATACTTCTTTTTGATTTGCCAACCAAATTAAGGTTAACTGACATAGATATGCATTTCGGTCTTGAAACTGGGGACTTGTACTGAGGGTAAAGATTTACAGGGAGTTGAAAGGAAAAAAAGTGGTAACACAACTTTGTGACCAAAATTGATATTCTCACCAAGTACAGGTATACTTATGCTCTTGCACAACTTTGGACTAATGGATACAGCCAGCTATCAGATTTGTCAGATGTTCAAGTGGAGAGTTGTCTTTCAGTAAGATACCTCCCAAACAAAATTTGATAGTCATTCAGTATCTAGAGTTGATAAAATCAGCATGAGAAAATATTGAAATTAATTAGTGTCAAATATTGTCTTAGAATGATCCAGTACAGGTATCAGTTTCACCAACTGTTTCACAAATTACTGTTGTAACTACAAACTGTCATTTCTTCTTGTAGTGAAGGACATTTGTATGTAGAGATTACTTCTATATCAATTTGCTCGAAGCTGAAAGTATCTATGTATATTTTTCTGATATTTGCTAAGTTGATTCTGTTTGTATCTGTAAAAAATGTGTTCACTGTACATTGGATTGGTGTTATTTTAGTGTCATGTTACATGTACTTTCATAAGTAGATTATCAATAGGCTTTGTTTGTGAGTAGCTTATGGAATGAAATTTTTGCTTGGGGTTACCCTGCGAACAAAGCCTCCTGGCTCACAAGGTAGCTTAGGGTTTACAATGTACTTAGAAAGATAGAAACTTATTCAGTAATAATATCTAGTTGGATCATCTATAAGAACTTGATTTTATAACTGTTATTCATGTAATTTATTATAAAGCTGTGTATTGTTTCACCATAGGGTAAATAGGGAGTTTTAGTCAGCAACCATATAATCAGGGCTCGAAAAAGTTGCCGTTGGGTTATCCGGGGCAAGTAGACTTTCCTGCCTGACAAGTTATTTTTCATTCTCACTTGCCTAATTGGCAAGGACCCAGGCAACTCGTTGACCAATTAAATAGAAGAAGGAAACTAAGACTTGCCCAGGGCAAGCAAAATTTGAGAGGGTGAAAAGAATTTGAGTCTGAAGGACAAGCTGGAATTCAAGTTTTTTTTTTTTTTTCGAGCCCTAATAATTAACAGACAGGTAGCAATTAAATTTCCATTGGGATTTGCCTTGTGTGAAGAGTTTAATCCATACGTATAACTAAAAAAAGTGTGTTCATCTTGTAGTGGGTGAATTACTGGGTTGTAATTCGTGGATTCCAGCTATTTTTCTACAAGGATTCAAACACTGACATTAAGGAAAATGTAAGTACAAAATTATATTAAGTTTCTATGTATTGAACAATTGCAGATTTACTTGTATTTAATTTTATAGCAACATTGCACTGTTGCAGTAAATTGGGGGTGTTTTATATGAGACCTAACCTAAAACCTGCATTTCCAGGGGGAATTCCTAGTTTACAAAGACAGTCAAGTTAATAGACCACTTTCATAAATGGCGGCCAATTATAAATTCTTTTGCAAGTATTAAATTTACCCTTACTAACCTCATTTTGAAGTTGGTAATTCGAAAGAATTTTTACTCTGAAACTAGGTTAGCAAGGTTAATTTAAATGCATACAATAGAATATTAAACCGGCAGCCATTTATGAAAAGGGTCTATTAAGGCTTTCATCCTCAAACAATGTCAACAATAATAATTCATTTTGAAATGAACAATTCCAAACTTTAAGCTTCATTTTTTTTTTCTATTTCTGGGGACCAACTTTTAAGTAATAAAGATTACAGACTGGGAGAGACTACCTGGTTGCAATTGTTTCATTCACTAGTTCAAAGTTTGCAATTTAACTGAAAAATAATTTAAATTATTATCACTTTTATTTGTACACTGTATGTTTCGCTGAATACTTGCAGGCACAAGTACTGATTTCTAAATTAAATCATTATTTTAAGATCTTGTTAGTGTGGGCAGGATTATACTGACCTTTGATTGAAATATGGTATTGTTTTCAGATTCAATTTCATCTGGACTTAGGTGCAAAATCTAACTTTGTCACTGGTAAAAGCGGCAAAAACAAATTTGAATTTGAAGTCAAAGTAGAACGTAGCAAGAAATATTTATTTAGGGTAGGTATATACAATTTTGTACATTGTCATGAATAAGATTGTTGTACAGTTTTACGTTTCATTTGCATTGAAGCACTACCTTTTTGAAAATATCTCAGCTTAAACCTAGGGTAAATTTCAGATTAAAATGAGAAAAGTCTAAAGTTATATTGTAACATCCACCAGGCAAGTTGCTATGTTATTAAACTCACCTAAAGGACTTTATACATGTTGTTGTCTGGCATGACCTGACAACTGCTGGATCCCAGTGAAATAAGAGTAAAAACATTGATAAACTATCAACTGTTTGTGAAATATTTCATGATCCTTTGTTTTCTTGTCTTACAGGCAAATACAGAGGCTGACCGTCTTCAGTGGGTATATACATTAGGACTTGCTGCCCAGGTAATCTAGTCAATATTTGAATTACTAACTCCAAGGCAGTCAATTTAGTGGACCAATCATAGCTCAAAGCAAATACCTCTACATGTAGCCAAGATAAAGCTTAGGAAAACATATTTGAGCATGTCATGATTGGTTTTGGTTTTACTTTTGATGGGATGCAGGGTTTCATTACGGCAGGAGGGCAACTGGTTTTCACAGGCAGGCAAAACTATTTAAACTGAACTTTTTTATTAGAAAAACTTTCTGCAGGATGGTCAAATCAGCCAGACAAAATCATCCTCGCAGCTGGTCAATTTACCCGGTGCCTGGCCCTCAAACAAACCCCTGGGGGTGACAAAGTGGTGCAAGTTTTGTAAAACGAGAATGTTGAATGTGAATAATTTACAGTTGTTGACTTAGAGTGTCGACTCAGTCAATGACTTCTCTAGGTGAATTTGGTTTCTGAAATTATAAGAATGAAAATTGGTGATAATATTAAATCAATTGGCATTATTTTATGAGTGCTTTGAATTTGGAAATGCTAAAATTCCATAGTATATGTACAGTAACATCAAGCACAGAATGTTATATGGCAATCATTTGGAAACTGTTGGATAATGGAGATGTCAAAGCAGCCAACAAACAACTTTTCACTCAACTCTGTAGATGCATGACGTCTACTCAGGTTGTTTGCACTGTTAGCCACCAACAACAGTTCTTCAGTGGAACTGTGCTCATCTGGATGACCAAACTCTTGGAATTCAAAACCATTTACTTAAAATGCATGATTACTGCGTGTATGTCTGGAAAATTTGTGTATCAAAAGTGTTGTAAACTTTTGTGTGGTTTTCAGGGAAAGCTTCCACCAACATCATTTGCTTGTGATCCAGATCCTGGTGACTCATCAAACAACAATAAAAAAACTCTCACTAGAAAAACCTCAAACCAATACTCAGAAGGTAAATTCTGTTACCCTTTTTATGATTATTGTTTATGATTATTTATGATTATTATTTAGCATCCAGGGTGCTTATATTATTTTAGGAGCTGAATGCAGGGTGCTTTTTGGAGAGAGGTTGTTTATTAGGGATAGACTGTTCACAGCCCTCTATTTTCTCATATTTTTATTCGATCGTTGAACACCCTGATAGAATCGCGAGAGAACTGGACACCAGTGCAAAACGGAAGACTTGACTGGGTAGGTGGTGGGGACCGAGAAAAATAGAGGGGCTGTAGACATCTTTGGAAGAAAGTGAATTCCCATCGGTTGAAAGGCGAATAAAGTGTCATCACCTTGACACCAGCTGATCATGATTGTGTCCAGCTGCGCGTTTTGCGGCTTGCAGCAGTTGTCATCACTAACACGTGCTGTGATTCATAATGGAGCAGTTGATTTTAAAATACTGTGGAATCCTGTTAAGAGAAATTTCAATGTCTCTTTGCTCAAAGATGAACAGATAGAGGCTGCTGTTCATCTCCTTTGGTCTAAAGAAGTTGTTGCAATTTTGCCTACTGGCTTTGAGGAAGGTCTGATATATCAACCCTATGCAATGGCAAAAGAAATGCAAATGTGCGAGTGTTGAACTGACAAATGTAAGAGATGAAAGAGCTTAATAGGATTCCCTCCATCGTTGTTTCAACAAAGGAGGACTTGCTTCTGCTGATTGGAGAAGTGAAGTACAAGCTTGTTTTCCGAAGACAGGGGAGGACTTTTTGGATGCAAAATTTGAAACATGTTACAGAATGAAGATTCTCTGCTAAACAATTGTGTTACGCTCATTGTAGTTGACAAATGCCACATCTTGTAACACCTTTGGAATAAACTCGCCACAGATATGTAAGACGTCTTGCCAAAATTCCCCAAGTGAATGGCAAAAGAATGCATATCCTACAAAAATTGGAAGGAACGCTTGATTTCAGCTTTTTCTCCTTTTAGCAGCTTTTCTTGGAGTTGAAGAAGTCATCTGAGATGACGTTCTCAACACGGGAACACACGTATGTGTTGTTAGCAAACTGATACTTGCAATCAATTAAACAAGCAATTTACCGCTCAAATTTTACTGGTCTGATTTAGCTTATTTGTCAATGGGTGGAGCTGTAACAAGGCGATAACAGGGGGAGAAGCCTAATAAGTCACTTTTTTCCAAAGCTGTCTACAGCCTCTCTATCCTTCTTGCTCGCTTTGCTCGCAAACCCCACGCCCCCTCTGTGTGTACTTCGCGCTTGCTTTGCTTTCTTTTTCTTTCACATGCATGAATATAGAGAGGCTGTGAACAATCTAATTAGGGAAGGGACACTTACTCGTTTTCTGAGTTAAAACTCAACTGTCAAAATAAAAAGCCTCTTTGGTTTCAGGGAAGTTTGCTCTCACTTGGAAATAACAGTCAAGATAATTGTTTTGTCACACAAAACAATTGGTGCAATCAGACACAACTTTCTTTGCATGCTGAACTCTTAGACACTGAACTTAACTGAGTCTAATGAAACTTTGATATTGTTTCTTATTAATAAGTACATTTTCAGGGCTGTCATTACAGGTACATGTAAGTTTGAGTAACCTGTAGCCTTGTTCTCCACATCCGTACCAAACTTGCTATGTTGTGGGCAAATTCTATCAATGACAGGCAATTTCACTTTAGCATCACTTGAGGGAATATTACATGTAAGTGTACTCAGCTGTAACAGGTGTTACGGGTGAGGCCCTTGATGACAGCCCTGCGATTTTGTATGGCGACTTTTGCCAGTCACTGCATGGCGCTTATGGAGAGACCCTGATACATGTACATGTGTACTTATAGTATAAGCTTAATGTAGCATTGCAGGTTTGTGTGGCTCCCTCAGAGTGGAGCTTAAAATATAAATTTGGAATCCTTGTGTTAATAGAGTGTTATTGTTATTTTGTGTAGTACCCAACTTTCATATTAGTCCGGATGTTGCTGGGGTGACTGACGAGGAGATGCAGAAGAAAATTGTGAACATTAAAAAGCATAATTCATTCAGCAGCTACTGTAAAAATTTGGTGGGACTTAAAGACAAGCGCAATAATAAGAGCGTTGACACTGAGGTGAGGAACATTGCAAGGATGTGTTTCTCTATGCATAGTCACCATTACAAATAAAACAAGCTGTGTATCAAGTTTTTATAGATTTTACAAGGAAGAGACTGCTACAGTTTTTGGAATATGAAAATGTATGGCAGACTTATTGAAATATTACAGCATGAATTAATATGTGGGCAAAGGATATGTAAACAATATTTTCTCAAGTTAATAAGTTACAGTGTACATGTAGTTTCCTGCACCTGCCACTGACATGGAAAACTGTGAAATTAAAAACTCAACCAATTGCATTCACTGTGCCATTGCAACTATCTTAAATGGCATTCTTAGGAACTTTTTTTTTATAAAGTCTATGTCTACGGGTTTACATTTAGGACAGTCAACCCATGAGCACTTGAACTTTGACATTTTTGTGGTGACGTTAGAATGCAGGCTCTAATTCATATAATGTACAAGAATAGCATTTTTACAGTGTGGACATGCTTAATAGGAAGTGCCTTCTTTTCTCTAGTCACAAAATGTACAAAAAACAAGTTCAAAAAGTGAACTCACTGTTTCAGTGCCGTCACTGTATAAGTGCAAGACAGATGTTGGTTGGGTTTTGAGTGCAAATGTTATTCAAATTTCAACAATTCTTTATTAAGTTCATTCATATATTAATGTTTTATTCATGTAATTAACTATTAACTATCTGGAAATGATGATACACAGACAAAAAATGATTTTATGTACCCGTGTTTAGTGTAATTAGGTGCATAAAGATGCAGTGATATATAATTATGTAAACTGTCTTGTTCTCTAAACAGGAGAGCAGTAGACCTGAGCCAGTACAAGCTGAGGCTGAGGCAGAAGCATATTATGATCCTTTTCCAGGAAGTAAACCTCCGTAAGTAAAAATTATATGTGCTAGCAGTTCATTGTGGCATTACTTCTTCTTCCCCGCTTCTATGCTGGATGATCATTAATTTGGGGAATAATGTCAATTTTCATACAGTTAGCATTGTCTGAATGTTAACTGTGGACCTACAATCCCAGACAAAAGAGTTGGGACACAAAGCAAGTTCTCCCCTCCCCCCACTTTTAATGTTGATGATCAGGTGATTTTTTCCCTTTTTGTTGGAAAAAACACGATATTTTCCAATATTGGTTAGGGGGGAAGGGGGATACGTGATACAGCTCAAGTGTCCCAACTATTTTTGGCCAGGATTGTAGCTATTAGAACTGTTATAAACAGACTCTGAGAAATTAATTAGCGACAGGTTCAGTTCAGTGCAAAATGCTAAACTGGAAACCATACATCAACTTGTGGGGCAATTTGAATTTTTAAATGTAATCCCTTAATAATAAACCTTCGAGCATCTGAGTTTCCCTCAAAAAAAAGAACATCTGTTTTGACAGTATTAAATTATTGTACAATATTTATAGGCCTGGGGTGATGTCAAATGTTATCATGTTTTTTGCGTGGAAATAATTGGTTTTAATTGCTGCATGCGTAATATGTTTGTTGGTGAGGTCTGTTTGTGTTCCTCGTTAACTCTGTTAAAAAAAAAAATCATTTTTAAGCTATCACAATCCTTGTTGCATTTACATGTACCACTTTAGAAAAGAGAAGAAATCTGGGCCAAGTCTCATCTTGCAATGGCTTGTGGGACCATCACTGAATTATAGTGTTCACTGTAGGTTGAGTTCAAACTAAACTAGTTTGAAACAAATTGACCTACAACATATCCATTGTTTTTTAGCTGGTATTTTGGTAAGTTAACAAGGGAGAATGCTGAGAAGATCCTTCAAGAGCATCCTCCTGGGAGTTATTTGGTGCGTGACAGTGAAACAGTTAATAAGCCAGGTGCTTATACCATCTCCCTCAAGTAAGTTGCTTTTTGCACGCATCCCAGATATCGCACTTTAAGGAGAATTTCTCACAAATTATTTTGGTATTAGATTAGCTTAAATAGACATTCAGCGTGTTCTATTGGTAATCCACAAATTTCAGATCATTTCTTTCCCTTGTATTTGCTATTATTAAAATAGAAGATGATTGTGTGACATTGCTCTTGATAATGAAAAGTATTCTAGATTTTTGCCTTACAATATTTAAAATTATGAGTTTAAAAAGAATTGACTACATTACAGTACTTACTGTTAGGTCCATCAACTTTTCTATGAAATATCTTGGCCGCACCTCATCAACTATTCATTCATAGAAAACCCAAAGCTATAATTCATCAAATCTTTCCCTCAGGAGATTATGTGTTACATGCACAGTGTGTAAATTTTTCAGTCATGTACTCTGTGATAGTTGTTACATGTGCAATATGGTTGACAAACCACGTTGGTGACTCCGGGAAATTTCCATACCTCACCACAGTTGGTGTTAGATTTAAACTCCCCTCCTCCTTCAGGGTTCTCCCAAAAATTTGAACTATGGAAGTAGGCAGAAAAATGTTTACTACGTGGCACTGAGCATTCAGAACCTTGCAATCAAAAAAGAAGGAAAGAGGCACTAAATATGATTGTAGTTTCCATCAAATATGTTATGTGATAACAAAAGCGTAACCTCTACCAGATACTCTATATACTCTGTATATATGTAGTTACTAGTAATTGCCATGAACACTACTGATAATAATGTGGTTTATCTTCCAGACACAGAGAAAAATTCCGACACCACAAAGTTGAAACATTACATGATGGAAACCTCGTAATAAAGACACTTGAGGTGGTGTAATTAAAAATTTAAAGACGTACAGTGTAACTTCAGTGTGAACAGCCATGCATTATGTTCAGATGAGGTCAAATGTTTCATATGGCTTTTTTGTTCAATACATGACTTCAACACATAAATTTGTATTTATATGGTCTTTTGCAGGATAAGGCTTTCCCTAATCTTGCAGCTCTAATGAATTACTTTACCAAAAGTCAGGAAAGAGAAATACAGATGGCACCTGTGTATTGCGAGGACCAAGGTAGAATGACTGCATGAGACACTAACTTAAGTAACTTTACCTTAAAATTTGGTACATGCATGTATCATGCATGTATGTACAGTACTATTATATAAACAAAACATAACCACTCCGTTGATCATTTTCACGATCACGCAATAAAAAAATAAATTGAAAACCATCCGGTGGAAAGAGCTAAGAATTGGATGAGTTGTTAGTAAGCGGATACCCGTGTTATGTGCAAAGAACTCTGGGATCATCAGGGGGCAAACATTGAAAGTGGCTAGAAGAAAATGTATAGCGAAAAGGTGTTTCGATGTCCAAAAAAATGATTTTGAGGAGAGATCAATGCTTTTTCGCTGTTGTTTTATTGCAAAGGATTTGGGCAGTGTTGATTCATGGAAAGTGTAAGTTTTTGTTTGAATAACGGTGAAATATGTGATAAAATTTAGCGATAAACTCCCTTGCTTGTGTGAGGTTTATTGTGAAATTTGCATTGAAGAGAATAGTAAAAATGTCAAAACACGCTTTATCTGGGGAGGCTACCCAGAGCAAATGGTAGAAAATACCCTCTAAGAAGACAGAAAAGAAGCTCTAAAACAAAAATCGATAATGCACAAGAAACTCCTACCCTTTGTCATGCAACCGTCATTTACCAAAATTTGAAAAGCATAATCACAGACAAATAGCATTTTTAAATACAAATACTCAGACAGATATTCATGGAGCCACCATCGATCTGTTATAGAAAAGGAAAATCACTAAAAGACATGCTTGTAAAAGCAAAACGAAGGCCTTGAACAGCGCAATGGGCACACAGCATGAATTGCGGTGTCTGTCATCTCATTTTAATCAACCCCACACAGCACAATGATCACCACTGGGCTTATTTCCAATATTATTTGTATAACTGAGCTTCAAAATAGCCAAACGTAGCCTGTACACAACTTAAAAGGCTTTACTCAGTTATTTCCTCTCGATTTATACCTAATTAATATTGTAATATATTCAGACCATTACACGTTGTAAATTTCACAATAAACCTCACGCAAGCGAGGGAGTTTATCAGTCAGTAGATTTTATCACATATTTCACGGTTATTCAAACAAAACTTACATATTCCATGTATCAATATTGCCCAAATCCGTTTACGATAAAACAACAGTGGTGAAAAATCGTTGATCTCTCCCCAAAATCGTCTTTTTGTAACTTGAAACAACTTTTCCCTCTACATTTACTTCTAGCTACTTGCAATGTTTGTCCCCTGACGATCCTAGAGTTCTTTGCCCAAACACTGGTATCTGACTAATTACTGGCAACTCATTCATTGTGATGTTATAGAAGATAACTAAATAAGACACTTCTCCAATTTTTGGGCCTGTGCATATCCCCAAACTTTAGATATTCGTTGAAGTGTTTCGCAGAAATTCACAGAGCCCAGTATGAAAACGCCATGTTGGTGTACATCCATGGTACACCAATATGGCGGCCAGAAAATAATGTAAACATGTGGAACTTACTTTGGCTATCTAGGCTACTGATTATCAGTACTGAACAAACAAGCATTTACACAAGCACTTTTCCTAATGCTCTTACTTCTAAAAAGGCTCAAAATCATGAGATTGTAGCCTTGTGTCACACACCTCCATAGCCCTGAAATTCAAAGTGCTCTGGTTTCTAAGCAAAGCACGCTCTTGAACTGTGAAATTGTAAATAGATATAAATATACCCCCTCTTATGCCTGATGAGGATAAAAATGCTTGGTGGCTCTTTAGTTTTGGATTTTAGAAAGTGAAGACGTCACGTGAAAACGATCTATAGTATTTTTCATGTGCTTTGACTGGGTATTTGAGGTTACTGTATACCTTTAGGGGTGCCTCACATCCAAGCGATGTAGCACATCTGGTTTAAACTGTAGATACCTAAACCCCTATATCAAACTACATACATGTAAGCTTATATAACTTGCTATCAAACTATACCAAGTATTTTAAGATAAAATGAATTGTGAACTTTTCAATGAGTTCTAAATGTGTCACATCCAAATCACCGTTTGAAAGCTACAAGTCAAAGGTAATTTGTTCGTTTGCCCTCAGATTTGGCCAATAGCTAGTTTGAGATATGGATGATAAAAACTTGTCTGCAAATTTTCTATTTTGAGATGTTTTTTTTCTCTCTGAGAATGATTTTTGTATGGTCACTCCGTGTCTTTTTAATCCTTTTTCGTGAATATTCTGTAACTTTTCACTGAAATTCAGTATGGCAAAAAGCAGAGATAATTTTTTAGTGCTTTGGGTCTGGAAACTAGGGAACAAATTAAATTAGCTCTAAAGGTATACAGTAACCTTAAACTTTGGTTGAACTGCACTATCCACTGTTGCGTAAAGACAAAACAGCTCTCCGGTAGTCTACAGTCTCCAAAGAATAATTCATACAGTTTGTAAATAAGCAAGACATATATTATATCTCATAACACAAATAGGGCAACAATTCTGAGTGCAACCTTTCTCAAAAAATGGTTATATTTAGTGTCAAGCAATGGGCCATTTCTGAGTTACCATCTGCTGCTGTGCCAAAAGGAGTCTTTGTGTGAAACATTTGAGATGAAAGTGTGTTAACTGCAAGTTCATTTTTATGCAAATCAGTCTTTTTTTTGTGCAAGAAGTATTGCACAAGGACATAAGGCCCTAAGAAGTGGTCTGTTTCTGTAGAGTAATCTTGAGCACTTTATTGCTTAAAGTGAATTTTCGAATTGTAGAACTAACACAGACAGTAAAATCATAACTAGGATAATAATTATTATGTTATTAAAAACCTGGGTTAAGACCAGATTTGATGATAATAACTCGTATTTTTTGCATATGCAGTTGACAATGGTGTCAAAGCCGTTCAACCAGAAGGTTTTGAGCCAAATGATCGTAAGTAGATGTATTTATGATTTCATTGTAATATTGTTGTTCACATAACTTCCAGTGAGTCAACTACGGCTGAACCACTGCTAATGGAAAACTCCTGTAGGCAGACACCTCCCCTGGGCAGATGCATAGCTTTGAGTGATCATCTTAGCCACATACAAACACTAGTCATGTACTTCAAACTTTCCACTAGTGGAAACCCCCCTAAGTGGACACTTATTCTTGTCCCAAGGGTGCCTGCTTACAGGAGGTTCCTCTGTGTTTAATACTTTCCCAAACTGCAGGACAGAAGTGTCTAGTTGTCCAATGTTAATAAGAGTAATAACTTAGACATAACGTGACTATGGTTGCTCAATTTGACATTGATTCTGTTAAAATAAAATTTTGTTCAGTCACATTAAGTAGTTACAAAATATTTATGGTAATTTACAGTGCAGCCTTGGTGCTTAGCTTGCGAACAGGGATGTAGTTTTGGCTGTCAGTTGTCTCCGCGAAACTCCAACAAGTGACAGAAATGCATCTGCATTCCCATACTACCTGGTGTAAGGCTGGTGAATAATTCACTCAAGATTTTTTGTTGTCGCAATTGAACCCGTGCTTCTGCATTGTACTTAGCCATCAAACTGTGAAGAAAGCTAGGGCTGTTGGTGGTGAAATACTGGGGAGAGGGGGAAGGGAACATTGGAATTTTGGGAATTTTTGTGCCACAGAATATTCATATGTTCAAGTACACTTAGCTTGGCCCTTGCTGACTTTTGGTGAAGTAATTCATCAGAGTTGCAAGACAAGGGAATACCTTACCCTGCGAATCATGTAACTAACCTTGTGAAAAAGAAGTTTTAAATATATTAAGTTGTTTTTGCAATTTAAAAAATGCAGTTTAAAATGGCCCAGTTTTAAGTTTCCTTAAGCTTCTTATTTAGATGCTGCTTACAGTCAAAGTGTTATTATTGTTGTAGCACGTCCTCCTGTACCGGGATGTGAAGACAGACCAAGCAGACCTGAGAGCAGCAGTGGTCATGGTAAGTATTCTGCTTATATTACAATGAAGGGTGCAGTGCCATTACCTCTTGACAAAAATTTTGATTGATTTTTGACAACCTTGTTATTTGTACATGTACGTCTTTGATCACTTTCTATTGGGTCTCTTTAAAACTGGCAGATCAAATTTGCCAGAACTATGGGAGATAGAGATTTCAATTTTCAGAATGGGAATATATATTGAGATTGAAAACCCTTCCTCTGGTAGCTCTCTGGTGTTTTGACTGACCATTTGAAACAAAAGACATCAGAAAGTTGTGAAAAAAATGTTGAAGAGCGACTATGCAATCTTACATGTAATTTAATAAGAAGTTTTTGTTTCTGTTTCTGTGTGGGTAGTAAATTTTGTCCTTCAGTTACATTTAAATGTCTTCTTTACTTTTTCAGTATTCCCAGGAGCAAAACCCTCATATGAAAACCTTCCAGATAAACCAAGAGGTATCATACTTCTCTCTATATTTGCTTGGTAAATGCTGACCACTCTTGTAGGCCACCCAGATCATGTGTACTTAAAGGCATCCACAGTCGCGTGTCGATTGATACCCTTGATCGACCCTCAATCAACACTCCATCGACATCTCAATTAACACTCAATTAACATCTCCATGGATACTTGGTCAACTCTCAGTCAACATCTCAGTCGACAGTCGGCCGAGAGTCATCTAATTTTCACAGACACGCCTTCAAGTGTCGATTGATACACATGAGTCGGTCAACACTCTTCCAACAATGGACCAACTGTTGATCATGTGTTGACCGAGATGTCGATCGAGTATCAATTTAGTGTTGACTGAGGGGTAATCGAGGGTATCGAGCGACACTTGACTGTGGATAGCCTTTAGTATGCATGATTCGGCCACACAGTGCAGGCTCACCTTAGCAGACACCTTGATCTGTGCTATCATTAGAACTTTGTCATTCAAAGCCCCTGTAAGCAACTGTGACCATCAACAATAATATACTACATTGTATACTAGAGGTATTTTATTATCAAAAGAAGGCCTTGGCTAATGTTGCATGCACTTGAAGAGGATTTATGTTAAAAATATCGCAGTGAAAACAATGTTAGTCAAAGTTTAATTTAGTAAAAGCAGTAAGACTGGAATGTAGGAACCATTCTGACATAAACTGTGCAAAGGTTATTTTAAATGTTTTTTGTGATAGTGAACTCTCTGAACTAGCTATATTAAATGCCATCCGCCTTTCTTGATGGTTTGTTAAAAGCAGTTCTTGCTGCGTTTATGACTATTTCTTCACTGCATTTTGAAAGTTTCTTTGCCACAATTCTATAGTTAACGTCGCTTTTGCTACTCACTTGCTGTAGATTTGTAATTGTAATCAGCTAGGGAAAAGAAAAACGTGCACTAATTGCATGAATTGGGTTATTTTTGTTAATATTTTGTCCAACTTCCAATAACAGCTGTGAACTATAAAATCTTATCATGTTTTATTATTACATTTTTTCAGCTAAACCACCTCTGATAAGTCGTGTAACGTCGCCTAACCTCATGATCTACGGATCTAAGACTCGCGGTTATGAGAATTTACCAAACAAAGGTACCGGTATCGAAACTCTTTCTCTTACAAAATTAAAATAGCAATAACAATAACAATAACAATAACAGTAACAGTAACAGTAACAGTAACAGTAACAGTAACAGTAACAGTAGCAGTAGCAGTAGCAGTAGCAGTAGCAGTAGCAGTAGCAGTAGCAGTAGCAGTAGCAGTAGCAGTAGCAGTAGCAGTAGCAGTAGCAGTAGCAG
>Ga0126339_10001157_pt1 | contig 17178 bp, 11 predicted proteins | sample OrbTmetagenome_2_FD_92532 | JGI IMG/M metagenome (GOLD analysis project Ga0126339, IMG submission 92532) | Coral microbial communities from Petempiche,Puerto Morelos, Mexico - Orbicella T R C metagenome | ecosystem: Host-associated > Invertebrates > Cnidaria > Coral | place: Petempiche,Puerto... | reverse complement strand
CTATCACCAAATTATAACCAGTTTCGACCTAGTCCAGGCCTAACCTAGAGCAGGTATGACATCGTCCATTCCGAAAAGCTTGGTTACCAATTATGGTATCAACCGTTAAAAATGGCATCGTCTTTTTTTTTTTTCGGGGAATCAGCGATGGCGAGAGGCACATTTGGTGCCTTGACGCCTCATTAGCTCGTCTTACATGTACAAGTGTTTGTTGGAAAGACTCGTACCTCTTACAGAGCCTCTTAAAACCCAGGAGTATATTAGATGGGTACCAAAGTAAATGAAGGACAACTGGAGAAAAAAAGTATCGGAGAGGGTGAGCGGGAAAGGAGCTGATGCATCTCATCCACGAGTGGTAAAAATACTCCTCACGTTTCTCCAAGGCACAAAAACTTTCAACAAACAACAGAAGTGGATTGCTATCAGGGCCATCAACAAAAGTAGCCACAAATGCGTTAGAGGTCCAGTGTAACAATTTTTGGAGTTCAACAGGAATGAGATCAGTTTGCTTACATCATCTGCGATTCCAAGGATCTTTGCAATTGCAATCTTAATTCCTATGGCTCCAGTGAGAAACATCACAGCTTGAATAACCTGAAAATAACCACAATTAATAATAACTAAAATTCGAGGAGATTAAATGGTTGTCAAAACGGTTTGAATAACGGTTTGTCGTAACGGTTTGAAAATTAATAACACTCTCAACATACCCATATGAGAAGCTGATGTGGCACTTGGTAAATAAGTGGCTCAAGTTTGGCGATAATCTGCAGAAAAATACATGTAAAATGTCACTAATTGCAATTTCCTTTATATTTTAAAATCAATTAACGATAAACTTCCTTGCGATTATTAAATAGTTTTTGTTTGAAGCTGATATAACATGGGCTCTGATTGGGTAGCTCTAGGACATTATTCTCCCATAATGCCCACAGGCCGCCAAAATAAACAAGTTAAAACCTCAAACATTCAGTCTTTATGGAATATTCTGAAACCTCAGCCTTAGCATATTGACCTTGCTATTGCTCGGTCAATAAGCCAAGGCTGAGGTTTGAGATTTTCCCATAAAGACCTCTACCACTCTTGGTTAATAAGTGGTTAGTATCAACAAATGATAAAAAGTGTATAAAGTTTAACAATACTATCGATCCTTTACATTAACAATATATCCTTCTGGTTTTGTAATACTTACTAAAGTTATGATAAGGGCTGACAAGAAGAATGAACTGTTGATAAAAGTATTGACACAGTTTATCAGCAACTATTAAAAATACTGACTCCTATAATGCAAAATTTTGCATTTGACTCAGCTACAGTGATGTAGCATGTCGGTTTACATGTAATCTGCATGTTAACGTGAAATCCTTACCTGAGAAGCATGGAGTTTCCAAACTGAATTATAAAGTTCAAAACATGCCCCACCTACAAGAGATATTGTATGGAATGAAGCTTCACAAGCATTTAATACAAGTCGAGTTTCAACCATAATCACTTTATGGAAACCCTTTCTTGGTGAGGACAAATGTATGTAGTATGAAATTCAGGCACAGTATGATGGAGTATGAGCCTGATGGAGACTAGCCAATGTAAATATTGAATATCTGTGTGTGATTTTGAATTTAACTTGCCTTAATTTTTGTATTCTTCACACATAATTTTAAAGGTTCACAATAGTACATAGCTGTAAATGCAAAATTATTCCTGTCACAAAAAAATACAAGAGGCTTGCAACTTATATAAAAATAGGGAAATTATACATACCAGCAGCCCAAATAGAATGTTACACAATTTGTGTGAAGTGATGAACTGAAGAAAGTATAATCCAAATAAGGCACATGTCTGTCAAAAGTAAATAACTTCAAGTTGTTAATTAAACAACTTAAAGGTGTACCTGTCCAATAAAAATACTGGGTTTAAGTTATTTCGTACAAATCAAAGAGTAGGTAATACAATAGGAGTTCAAACAAAGTGAATTTCTCCCATACATGTATTTGCTCTTAATAATAATGACAACATTGACAGATGTTGGTGTGGATAGGTGGCAAATCTTGACACAGAGGCTGCAAATTTATAATTATTTTCAATTGATAATTTTGACATGATATCTAGATATTACTGCTGCTGTACTTACCTGTGTCAGCAATGCAAACTGAGCAAACTGAAAGGGAATATTTAATGGAAAACAGCTCAGGCTTAGAGCGATCAAGGAGTAGACTTAGAAACAGCATAATGATACATGTAAATAAATGTACACTCTAAGATGAAAAACAAAAAAAAAATACAAGATACACTAAATGGATTTCTCGCTGGCTAAGCTTGCAAAAGAGGCGAGAAATGAGGTTCTCACACACTGAAGCTGGGGCTGGGCCCAAGTTAGGATTCCCATATCACACTAGGTCTTGTGACTCAGTTTTCTGTTTCTCACCATACAAGCAACAGCTTTTCCCGCCCACGCAGCCCTTTGCCAGTTTGCGCTCGTCTGATACATTCTAGGTATTGTTGACATTCTGTTTTTTGCCTACAGGCTTAGAATTGACGTCACAGTTTTTGCATTCATTAGTCCTTGCAGATGCTGTTTTCAGGTTTGTTGTTTGTTATAAAGTGCTGTTGCATTGTGTAGCCGACAAATGGCATTCAGCGTGTGAGAAATAAATTACATGTTATTGTGATATCAACTTCCAAGAAAAAAATTACGAACCAAAGGCAGAACACACTTTCCCTCATACCTGCCATGGAATCATAAATAAGCTAGTTGTTATGGCAACTAATGACAAGTGTCGCCAATCAGCCTTGGGAGACCTGAGAGAAGAAAAATTCAAAAGTTTAGCAATGGCAGGTACACTGTACAGGTCAAAAGAACATTTTTCCTTCACTGAGATACTCCATACTGCCAGGTGGATTCTACCAATGTCTTGGCTGGGGGTAACCAAGGAGGGAGATCACCTTCACCTTAAAATAGCAGTGTGACCGGAAACTGCTGTCTGTAGGCTCTGTTGCTCAAAGCTTACGTCCAAGGCAAGACTTTAGAGAATATATTTAGGTATGCATACATGTAATCTATATACAGGGTGTAATTATGTGAATGCATATCTCAATGTTGACTTTGTTGTTGTTGCTATCATGGGTACTGTAGTCAATGTGCACATCAAAACTGTTGCATTTTTTGAGCATTTCTGTCAATAACTTAGCAGGGACTTGCCACAAAATCCATAGTCGGTATTTCAAACTAATTGTTTGCTTGTGACTTTGAAAACTGATGTGAAGCCAGTCTGGAATTAAATATTTTATACATTAAAACTTGATTCACATACTTGAGTGTCAGAGTAACAGCCAGTAGTTGGAAAACAAGAAATGGATATGAAAAACTTTCTCTCAGTGGTGGCGTCCACATAACCCTGGTGCACTGAACAGAAAATTTACAATTAAAAAGAAGAACAAGATTAGTGCCATCACCTACTCACTGTCCGATTACAAGATCAAAATATGTAATACATGTAGGTAAAGCTACAACAAAAAAGAATCATTATGATAATCATAATTCAATTATTAGGAAGGCATTGTGCAAGGCTTCTCAATTTTTGAGTAATGAGATCTTTGAGCCTCAAATAACATATTTATTAATACTGTTAGTTGCAGTTTTCAAATGTCCTATGATCATGTAACAAAGATTGCACCAGAAGCAGCTTACCTCACCATGGTTATAGAAGTAAGAGAGTGTACCTATAACTCCACCAAGAATACTGCCACTAGAAAAAAAAAGGCAAGACCAACATTTGTGACGACAATAAATTGTAAAATTTTGACCATGATTTGTAAATAACATGGAAGTAAAACTTAAGATCATGTTTTCACAAATGTGCATTTTGAAAAAGTTCTTTTGAAATAAAATAAAAAAAATGCTTCTTGTATTATTTTTGAAGATAGGAAAATGTGGAATTATAACAATGTATGATACTACAGGGGCTCAGACAATCTTTTAACTTGCACGTTTGAATTGAAGCTGCTGATCATGACGAGTCCAATATCAAACTTTAAAAACTCTTAACAAGAATTACAAAGTGAGACTGAAAATTCTAACATTCGTGGTGCTGAATGTACTCTTTACCAGCTGCCCTGGTACAACTGGAAACCCACAGATTCTTTGGAATCTAGTATAAACTAGAAATAGATCATAAGGATATTTATTTATTAGTTTCATTAAAAAAAAATAATAAAAATTAATCATTTCTTACCTTAAATAAAAACAGAGCAAGAAGAACATGGACATCATGAGTCCACTTAAATAGAAGATGGCATACACATAGAAGAAAGACAATTCTCCCATACCTGAAACAGGGGGACACAGGGACCTGACGGTTAGTGTGCTGGATTCTGGATTGACTGGTGTAGGTTTGAGCCCTGCTAGCTGGGGTCATTGCAATGTGTTATTAATCTAGGGCAAGACACTTCACTTTGCTTCACAGTCTTCTCTCCACCAAGGTGTATAAATGAGTACCATATTATATAATGGGGGTAATTACCCTGTGATGGACTAGCATCCCATCCAGGGTGGAGTAGAAATACCCTAGACCAGCCCTATAAGTTTCTTAATAATTCTACATATAAACCGAGTATGGACGAGTATGGACCACTTGGCCCAACCCAGACCCAAACCTTTTTTCATCACCTCTTTTTTTCGCTTTTATTTTCACCATCAGGTGACAACTAATCTTGACACTATGTAGGATTGCCTGCCACATAGGACATCTAGCTTTAAGGAATTTAAAGGATTTTTTTAAGGAAACATTATTTTATTAATCTACAACTTGTAACCACTTTTATTAACTCCCACATCAGTTCAGGCCTGTCGAGCCTCTCAGTAAAAATTCCAGCTACAGTATGTGTGGAAGTCCAAGCCAGGTTTAAATTTCTTTTGACTCATTTTTGTCTTTTCTAACATCTAAGTTTACTTATAGTTATCCTACTATTTAACTAAATAATTATTGTTTAATAAATGATTCTTACTACAGGCAATTCAAAGTCAATAGACAAAATGACCTTAAGCACCTTCATTAAAATGGCCAAGGAAAGCATGGCTCTGTTGTAATATTGTCTTTAATTAGTTATATTTATAATTAGTTTTCAAATGAACCAAAAAGTCTGTTCAGGCAGGTTGCATCATCAATTTGGAAAACTCTACAAGAAATTTGATAAATCTATACAATACGCTTACCTTCACAGCTTTGAACTGGAGGTTGGTTGTAACCCCTGTTAACTGTGTAACACGTCTTGGTGTGAATATTCAAGCTTGTTGTTAACCAAACATACATACGAAAAGCAAATCCCAGCACGACCTGCAGCAAAGAAAAACAATAATACTATATTTACCCTCACCTGGCTGCCGGCTGCAAGCACCCCTACAGTTGGAGACTCAGTGTTAGGGCTGAGGCAATTGTTTGGGTGCCTGGGGTGCAGATCCATAGGGCAGGCTTCTGGATTTGGGTAAGCACTTGGGCCAACCCCCAGGCTCCTGGACACCCAACCTCTATTTGCGACATACCGGTAGCATTTAATCAATCATAACAGTAACATATCCATGCATTCAGTTAGTAATACATTAATTAGAAGGTTAAATATAAGAATAAATGAGAGAACAGGCATCCTGTTATCATACTGTTCTGAAAAAAATATGACTCACTCTATTCAGTGAGAAGATTATAAGATTAATTATAATCACTCTAGAGGCTTGTAGCAGGACTTTCATAAAGGGCCATAACCCGTAACACCTGTTGTAGCCAAGTATGCTTGATAGGCCCTTGATGTAATGGGTGAAATTGGCTTTTCTTGATACAATTCACCCTCAAAGTAACAAGTTTGTTACGGGTGTGAAGATCTAGGCTACAGGTAACTCAAAACTTAATGACAGCCCTGTGTAGGTTTTTAAAAAAAATTAGCACTCAGGTTTTTAACTTTTAGTTAGTATTTAATAATTAAACCTCTCTGACTTGTCTCAGTAAGTTTTTCTTAACCCTGAAAGAAAATTTGATTTGTTCCTCGCTTCAGCTTTTCAGTACTCTATAAATTACGCATATCTCCCTTTTCACATTCAATTTTCCTTCACAAGTAGCTTAATTGTTAGTAAGATCTGACCAAAATATTCTATTTAACAATTAGATTATGAGCTCGAGGTTTCTATGAGGTGATAGGCCTCATCAACTATCACCTCATAGAAATCGAGAGCAAATAATCTAATTGTTTTAGTAGAATTGTTACTAAAATTTACTTCAGATAACGATTTCCAATTATTGCTTGAGGTATTATTAAACTTTGAGCCTGAAAAAGATCGCTCATGTTGAATTGCCATTTAAAATTGAAGTTTTGTGCACGTGCGCATCAGTTTTTTCAATAATTTCAACTTTTTTAAAAGTCAAGAAACCGTAAATGTCCTTCGTTTAGACTTCTTAGGAATTTATTTATCCATTTGCATCAAAATTTTCCTCCAAAACTTTGGAAAAACGAAAAAAAAACGTCATCATTTCCAAGACGACCTCCAGCCACTGCACCCTAATGGCTGATGGTGTTCAGTGGCTCAGCCAATCAGATTATAGCATTTGCATTAGTATACTAGTAGAATTCTACTAATACTGGTTAGAATACATGACCCAGATTCTCTGACTGGAATTTGCTCAGTTTTCAATTTTGAGATGAACCTCTAAATTAGGCTCATCAGAATGGAACTTTGGGGGTTAAATATCAGACATCACCCTTATGGGGCAGAATTGATGGTGCAAAACAAGTGCCCTAGGTTTTTAGCTTTTCATAGAAAATTTTCAGTTCACATTTTTCACATATTGCATTTATAAATTGCTTATTTGAGCACACCCTATTAAAAGCACATTTTGGGCAGCCACTATTATATCAAATTTTTCAGGCTAGAAGCTTGGACAGGGCTAAAAAAAAAAAAATTGAATTCCAGCTTGCCCTTAGGACAAGTCAAAGTTTGCTTGCCCTGGGCAAGTCTTAGTTTGCTTAAGTTTTAATGACTTAGTTGGTAGACAACTTGCTTGACCTCTTGCCCATCAGGCAAGTGAGAATGAAAAGGTACTTGCCCAGAAGGAGAATCTACTTGTCCCGAATGACTGAACAGCACTTTTTTTGAGCCCTTGCTAGTGGAGAGCTCAGCTTAGTTATAGTAACTTTCCCATGGCTACAAGAGAAATTTGTTTAACATTGTGGGTGCTCTCCATTATGTCAGAAACTAGTGGGAATACCTGAGGAAAATGGAACGACATTTTCCAATCAAACCGGGCTAACCAAGAGGAATGGCTTTTGCCATTTTTTTATTCCTTTTCCGAATTTTGTACATAAGTGAAGAGAAGTAGGGCAATGAACCAGTTTGTCAAAATGGAACGGCAAAATATGGTCAGAATGTTGCAACCACTGAACCAGAATACATGTACTTGGGACCACCTCCAGAGGTGGTCTCAAATATTCCGGTCAGAAGGAACTGAAATGGACCTTTCCATTTGACTTCGGACCCAAATTTCTGGAGTCTTTGGAATAATAGAAAGTACCCTGTATTTTCCTGAGATGATCAATTCATTTATTTATATGACCTATAAGTAACAGAGAGAATTCAAGACCTAATTACAAGTGACCATTACTCACCTCTGGGTATAAATTAAATCTTTTGAGAGTGTTGACAGTGTCGGGATATTCTGTTACATTACAGTTCATAATGGCATGAACACCTCCAATAAATGTTGGAGCTTCCGCAATAGTTTTATAATATGAATAGTACAGGCCCTGTTTGGATCAAAGAAGAAAATTACACTTCCAGACATTTAATAATATACCGGTACCAATTAAATTTATACACTTCAGTTCTCTATTTCCAGCACAGGCTTCCCAAGCTCAAAATACGTGGTGTATACAATTCCCATACAGTTCTCAATTCTTATATACAAGCTGTCGCATACATGTACATGCATACATGTACACCATATATTTTGAACTTGAGAAGCCCGTGTTTCCAGCAAGTTAGTATTTCTGAACACTGTAGCTGAAAATAGAAAATGTAAATAGGAAAAAGGGGGCACAGATTTTTCAATAGAACAGGCAGGAGAAAGCTTAACAGTCAATTTACAAATTAAAGTTTCTATGTATCCGAGTCTCTTTTGGGAATTGTGAGACAAAAGAGACTTCAAAAATTTGCAATTTTGACCTGAAAGCTTCGGATCCATGTTAGAATATTGATCAATATATCGAACATGGCCTATTGACTATAGGGGCACAAAATTCCAAGTGGACTGATGTTAAGGAAGGGGGAGGGGGGAGGGGGGAAGATCTGACTGGGCAAGTGAACATGTCAATGTCCCCTAAATAAAGCCAATAAGGCATCACAATAAATGTTAAACCAATACAGAAAAAAAAAGGGTATGAAAGATCTAACAGCAGTGACGACTTGCTCACTTCTTTCTTTACACAAATTATCCCTGCATTAATTATTCAGCTGAAATAAAGAGGAAACAAGCTCACCATCTCTGTTCTGAAAGACAATTCCCTCTCCAATGCAGACAAGTGCGAGAAAAACCGCTCGTTTTCAAACATTCTGGAGACGTGATAGCTACCGAGATAAAGCCGGACACAATGGCGACATTATTTACTTACGATTGTTCTAACATAAGAATTAATTTTAATAAGCTTACAGTGTAAGCTTTTTATACCTGATCAATTACCACCTCGTTACAATTAATTCGTTTCAATTTTTTTTTTTAATGAGACAATTTACCACGATTTATTTAACATTTATGTCAGGTTACCTCACCTGTGGAAAATCCCAAAGCCCACAGCTGTAGGATCAAGAAAACAAGTCTTTTTAGGTAAGTTCAATCTTTGCTGAAATTCAATTTAAAACTCTAAATAATGGCTGCACTATGCAACACAAGGTCTTCTTTGACTATATCACTTATCGGGAAAACAGGGATAAAAAGTAATTTACAACGGCAAAAACGAACAATGCCTCCAAAAAATGAAATATATACCGATGATCAGCACCAGAGAAGCGTAACCACTGCCATATTTTGTGAATGGAATCAGCCAAGAGGAAGTAATTTTCGCGCCGCTCTCCTCTTTGTGTTTTGATTTCAGCTTGATTCGCCCCGGTGATTTCGACTGTGTGGTACTTCCAGCGCTTGACTTCTGGCCTTGCTGGTTAGGGGCTTGCTTCCTCTTTTTAGTGGTCATTTTAAAATGAAATAAAAATCGCTAAAAGTGTACAAAAAAAATAATTTAAACAACCCAATACTATATTTAGTGGCCCTTTGTCGCGCTTTTTAGTCTTCAGCGATAGACACCAGTCAGCGGTTACGTAGCGCAGATGTGGAGATAGAAACGTCATGTAACATTATGGATCATCTCCCAAGATGGCGGACGACACGGACAACTGGTCTACAGGTACAAATTCGTCAACTGTGGACGTTTCCTCTGTTAAGAAACATCACAAACAAGACAAGTTAAGTTATAATAGACCAAAGTATCGAGAAGCCCGCTGGGAGAGATCAGTTAAGGTTTGTAGTAGTTACTAACTTCTTGCAAATATGGTGTTTGTCAGGTTTGTACTGTAGTTTGTAGACCATTTCCATGTTGTACTCTTGAAAAAGCTCTGTAGCTAAATTAGGTATCCTTGTTTTTTTAAGGTTTACACCATAAATTTGGAATCCAAGTATGTTCTGGTTCAAGGCATTCCTGCAGTGGGTGCGACAAAAGAATTACTGGAGTTGTTTGCACTCTATGGCGCAATTGAAGAGTAAGCTACCTGTATTATCATGCAATCTATTCCTGAAACACATGCGAAAAGTAGTTAACAGTTTTTTATACCAACAAGGCTTTTTTATACGCGTTCTTAGGTCTTTTTAAAAAAAAAAAAAATGGAAAGTTCTTTGTCGTGGAAATGTTGAGCACCTCAGCCAGGGTACATTCTGCAAGACTTCCATGTTGAAGATAGGCCAAGGCCTTTTAAATTCCACGCCATGTGCCTGGCAAGCAGCCAAAGTCCCACTCAGAGGAAAATTATTTTAAGAATGCCAACACCAACACAGGTGGGAAAATTTGGACTTGAACGGGTCGTATAAGATGCCCGATATCAGCTAGGATATGGGGGGATAAAGAGAAATGTTAACAAGAAGCCATAGTTATGATGCCAATTCACCTTGTGTCATTAAGTGTTTATATACCAGCACCAGCAAATATAAATGTGCATGCCGGCCAAAAACTCCAAATGCATGCCGGTATGCCACAAAAATGTTAAGGCCACACAAAAGATCTTTGGCGTAACCTACACTGAATGCACCCTAGCATGTTAGGCATCACTACATGATCTGACAGTTAACAATGGCTTTAACAGTGGGTTCTGCCCATATGTTGTGTCAGGCTTAGAAAGGCAGAAATGCTGGATGATGATGCTAGGGTGCTGTAAGAATTTGACAAAATTTGATTTAAATGAAATGGTCACCATTTTCCTCCAAAATTCTGCAATAAAGTTTGAAATCTTACCTAGTGTATCATGTATCTGTTTTCTGACATTTGTACAGCAGTTAAAGTTTAAACTATGTTGGAGATGGTTGATGGAGATGCATGTACAGGAATGAATGAACTGCATGTATGGTCTAGCACCCCATCCAGTCAAACTAACAATAAATGAGTGACAAGTGTCTATTTCTTACGAAGGTATCGCATCTTGGATGAGTATCCAACAGAGCCTTTCACAGAGGTTTACTGGATCAAGTTTCAGAAAATCAATTCAGCAAGGTATTGTGTACAAACTGTGCATAACTTTGGTTTTGGTTTCTGCAGAAATGTTACATACGTAAACAATGGGCATGTCAAGCAACAATTTGCAAGAAATACCTTTAAGCTGCGTAAGACATGTACAAAACTTGTGTTGAATAAGACGTGTAGTGCAAAAAGTTCTAAAAAAGGCAAACCTTTTATCAGTTGAATCTGTAAGTGTTTTACGGCTAGCTGTATTTGTATTTGACTGCAGGAAGTTTTTTTTTCCCTTCAAAATCAGGTAGAGAAGGTGAGTCTCATCTTATATCAGCCCCTTCTAGTCTACATGTACTTTACCCTTTCACACTTGCATTCGTGGATAAACCTTAGAGAGATGAGTGGTGCCCAGTCACAGTCCATATATTTTTCTACTGAAAAGAAGTATGTGTATATGTATGTTTATATACATCATACAGTGTGATTGCTCGATCATCATGCAATGAAGAAAATGTTTCAAGTTTGTTTTATAGGAGTGGTATAATTCTCTCATTATTTTTTAGAATTGCAAAGAAGAAGTTGGATAACAGGTCATTCTTTGGAGGTATTTTGCATGTCTGTTATGCGCCAGAATTTGAAACAGTTGATGATACAAGAGAAAAGCTCCAGGAAAGGAGAAAAGTTATTGCAAAGAAGACAAGAGGTGACTAGGACCATTAACTTTTTTTTGTAACTTACTAGCAATATTTTAATTTCTAGTTATGATAATAACTTTGGAACATCTTGAGTTCAACCTTGCAGCTTGAAAAAAAAAAGTCAAAATGTAGGTTTCTGACTTGCATGATGAGAAAGGTGTATTTAACAAAATAATATGTAGATTTAGCCAAGCCCAAAAGTAGAGTCCCTGGAGCGGGTTGTTCAAAGTGCAATTAAGCTAACCCAGGAGTTTTGTAACTGGCTTTGAGGTGAGATGTTCTGTTTATATATTGTTTGGCCTTTTGTTTTGAGTTTGAATAACCTCAAACTTTTAAACCCAGGTTAGTGTTAACCAGCTTCCGAACAACCCAGCTCTGCGATTACAATAAGTTAACCAGGCTTGAGCTTGTGATCTAATTTAAAATCAGCACTTGGTCAGCGGTCAACAGGCGAAGCTCCGCTGTTAAAAAACTTAATCATTTGAGGGCCAGTTTTAATCATTTTGTAGACAACATAGAGGTTGCCAATTGCAAAGGGACTTCGAGAGTTCACACACTCAGTCACTTAGTCTGTGTGAAGTATGTTAAAAGTTATGTCTAGTTTATATATTTACATGTATGTATGCCTCGTTCAAATCGATGACATGACATCCATTTTTGAAGGTTATCACTGATACATTGTTTACAAACGTCATAGCAAGCTACATGTATTGTACACCATTTTTGATATAAGTGTTTTTTGTTAACAGAGCTGTTTGGTGCACAAGTAAAAACATCCAGTCCTAAAGCTACCTCTATAGGGGAGTCTTCATTGAAGAGCACCCTGCAAGAGGAAAGCAAGAGAAATCTGGAGTCATCTTCTGATATCCATGGACAACAATCGGCAGTTCACCAAACAGACCATTGCAGAGTAACGCCATCAGGCACTTTACATGAAGTGTGCTCCACTCCTTACACAATTCCGTCAGGTTCTTCTGTTGACTACCCGATCCTTCCACCACCACCACAGCATCTTCATCCATACCAATACCCTCCACCTCCACCCCCACCCCCTTGGGAATTTCCCCGGGTGCCATCAGCACATGCTACACTTCCAGTTTACTTGCAAAATTTACCCCCTCCCCCTCCTCCCCCACCGCCTCCACCTCCACCTCCCCCTCCTGAGTCACCTGTATGTGATACAAAGACAAGCAAAGGACCAGGACAGGAGAAGCCATTTACTGTTTACATGTCGCAGGTCATGATAGGACCACAACCTGAAGAGGGGTGAGTTCATATGCACATGACTTGAACATGGTATGTAATCCCATAATTTGATAAACTGTTTGTGGTATAAATAATAATTATATTAATAATGATTATTGTTTGTAAATTTTATATTTGCCTCCACACTTTCAATATCCCCACTACTTAGTATTACTGTATGATACCTTTAATTTGTACTCAGTAGTACATGTTCTGTAGTCCTCCTGGTACACTTTAGAAGAAATTTTATTTACCTTGATAGTGATTTAGTTTCTCCACTATGTAAATTACCTATTGTCAGAAAATGTTATGGATGAAGAGAAATGTATTTAGCATGGGTTACGTAACCTCCTTTTGGGTGTTATGTGACACTTTGTCACAATGCTTCATTAGCGGGGCGTCGGTATATATATATAGCGTTGTCTTCATTTGTATTCATTCAAGTCATACAACTGCCTCTTCGCCCATCTAAATTAAATACCCAATGACTAAATTCAATTAGTATTTTCAAGTATTGGCTTGACATGTTTTGTATTTACATTATACTAGCTTATGTTTGGATCGTTATAAACTTTATACTATACACTACGTGTCATTGTTCAGTTGTATTTTTAGTTTTTGTTATTTTGCGCTTACATTGTTGATTAGTCTATGTAATTTTGATTGATAAGACATAATAAAGAGGGCTATACACAGCTCGTGTTGACACACCCCACAAGTGGTTGCTTATTACATGATAAATGTGTTATATTCGGTTGAGTGGGGCAGCGAATTAGAATATAAAACATACTGCACATTTCACATGAGGAGAACACATCGCAAAATTTTTATTGTCCAAACTTTAGAATCACTGATACCCTAACTTCAGTCTCTGATATGGTATGTATTTTTCTGTTTTCTTTCCAGCTTTTGTAGTGAGTTAATTGTTTTTGTTTAATTGCTTTTCAGAACTTCGTCAAACAGGCTTTCCTTGGTAACTATTTTAACTTTTTCTACTGTCTATAAAAATACAGCATAGTTGTTACTGATGTGTCGTATTTAAAGGTGTAGTTTTGCTGTATGGTTTCACAAGTTGTGCAGTATTGGAATATCAGTTCCTGGTAGAGACAATGAAGCATTACTAATCACTGAACTGTGTTATTCTCCAACTGATTTAAGTCATAGCATTCATTTGAACCTAACTTTACACAGACTAGTATCCATATGGAAAGTGAGGAAAGTTGGCTTACTACTAAACTCAGCAGTCCCCTGATTATCATTAATTATAATCCATCAAATATTTTCACTCACATACTATTGGTCTAAATGTATCACGTGACTGAATATTCCCCAGCTTGCACTGGGGAATATGCGAGTGATATTCCCCAATTTTAAAAACCGCGCATGTTGCAAAAAAATATTTGAAGAATAATTAACACTGACAATAGCCTCCATGTAGCACGAAAATATGCTCCTGAAGATATTTGTCCTTGGACATTATCTGTTCCTCAAAGCTCACAGTTTTCCTTGAGCTACACAGACAAATATCCAAACATCTTTCCGCACCAATTGAAGGTCTATTTATCCTTATGTTTTCCTAGTTAAGTGATTAGTGAAGAGAATAAGTTAGTGTTATTTTCTCCTTTGGCTTGTACTTCTATGTACATACGTGTATGTTCAGCAAACCTGTAGCAATGCATTGCTGTCAAAAAGAGAAGATGTCGAGAATGATGATAAATGCAATGTCTACAAGGTTTATTTTCAAAAAAAAAAAATGCCCTCGGCATTAAGAAACACATACATTAAAGCTTTTTACCAACTGGTGTAGGGTTTTATTGTCTTGTATCTGAGTGTCAAAGAATAGGACTCTACAATCATTACGAACTAAGCCATGGTCCTCCAAAGACGGATAATGCTGATAATGTGCTGAACAGATCATTAAGCTGTTCACTGGACAGATGTCAACAAGAAATATTATGTACTATGCTACTGATTGTACTTAAATTGTCCAGAGGATAATATTGTTCTTCATCATTTGAACAACTGGTCCAGAGTCTTGAGTTAATTTACTATAAGTTTTTTTTCCACAGACTGGTGACAATTCTCTTGATAAGACTGCATTTTCGATCAGAAAACGACTGCACCAGGTAAAGTCTTCTTGTCTTAAACTACAGTAGCTTGCAAAGGGTGCTGAACATTTCTGTTCTCACCTGTGTGAAAATAGCAATGCCACAGTGCAAGAGAATTATTGTATTTTAGAAAGTAGGTAGGTTAAGACTGCATACGAGCCAAGTGGCCCATCAGGCTGGAGCTTATCTCGGTTTCAGTAGCATGAAGTGACCAGAAGTATTTCTACTCCCCCCTGAATGGGATGCTGGTCTATCATACAGGGTTACCCCCAGCTTTAAATTCGCTGGTACCCATTTGCCCACCTGGGTGGAGAGAGGCACTGTGAGAGTAGTGTCTTACCCAAGAACATATCACAATGTCCTGAAGTTGAGTGAACTAACCATGAGGCCACTGCATCTCCACGGTTTTCAGAAGAGAACACCACAAAACACCAATACCCCAAACCTCTTTTTCAAAACTGCAATCTCCAAAACTTTTAACCACTCCCAAGCCACCAGAAAATATACTATTAATAATTATTCTCCTTAGCCTTGTGCACAGCCTAGTAAAAATTTGGTCCATTTTTATTTTCAGTTGTCAAGGACACATCAGAATACACAGGAAATCTCACCTTCCCCTGCACAAAATATGCAGCAAACTCTAAATATAGTTCAGGTACATGTATTCTGGGAAAACCAGGAATGATAATTATGTCAAACCACAGGGATAATTATTATGATTTTTTTCCTCACATGGTACAATAATGTTCCACAAGTGTATGTTATCTTGACGCTTTACTGATGTTCTGTTTATCAGACCACTGACTGACCTCTTACTTCAATGTCACAACGTGCTACACCTTAAAAGAGCTTAGTCACTGGTATTTTTAATTGCCTTTAAATTGAAGGAAACCTGAAAATAGTAGTTTACTAAGACAGAAAAACACCAAAGATGTAATAATTATAATAAACCATAATGGAACAAAGTTGGTTAAGGATGGAGAGGATTAACACGGATTACAAACGGCGAACTTGAAAAATTTTGGCTTAATTTTTCAAGATAGGCAAACCGTGACGTAGCCCCTTTGACATGATCATTTTGTTTTCCACCAACAGAAGCCCAGTGAATCATCAACTTCCACTGTATCCAAAAAGAAGAGAAAACGAATTTGAAATGTCCTGCCTGAGAAAAAAACAAGAATTCAATACATTTTTTACTTATTTATGAAGTCAAATGAAAGCAAGCAGTGTGGGTTAAATGTTACTGTAGGAAGACAAGAGAACATGGCAATTGCAGTGCAATACACTGTAGAGGAGGAACTTGCAAGGCTACAACAATGGTTCCCTCTTTCTTGAGGTAACGTTTGACATAGCTGGTTAATTCAATCAATATTTAGACATGACTTTCACCATTGAAACGTTTCTTTTAAACTAGCGGTATTAACCACTGACTTAAAATTTTGTGCCGCTTTTTTGCCTCAGTTAACATGGTTTATGAATGAGAGTTTTCTTTTCTTTGCCTAAAAATTGGTTAACTCACCCCTTAAAGCACCTGTCAAGTTGTGTAAGGGATCGTTTAGCCAAGTCGCGGACCGTCACAGGGTGTGCTGAGAGTTGGAAATAGAGAGATGCTCTGCTTTTTCTTTCCAAATTTGTAATCACATGGCTGTATACTTGCTGTGAATTGGACTGTAACATACCATACAAATCAAAAATAATTTAGCTTATTTGTATCCATCGTGTTCAACAAGGTTTATGTATAACCATGCACTTTCTCTCACCATTGAAGTAAAGCGTTATCGTAACTTAATTAGTGGATCATGTACTGAAAAATCATGTGTTTTATGGTCCAGGAAACAAACGAAAAAAGAAGTTAGCTGTGACTGCCTTTCAACTTCAACGATATTTTGTTTTTCTTTCATTTGTTCAGAAAACCTTGCTGTGTTATGTATTCTAAACTACTTCGAGACCGAAGTTACGCGAAAGCAAAGACAGAACCTGAATGATGTTCCTCTGAACACTTACCTGCCAACATTGCCTGGTAAAGGACTCCTTTAGATGTGGGCCATTCTTCACAGTTATGCAAAGACATTGCAGGGTTGTTCGTTTTCTTTTTCTTTTCTTAATCTTATAGTAACATAATTTATTCAAATAAAATTGCTTTTTAAAAATACCGGTTGCATTACTTTTGTTTCAACACGATAATCATCCTTTGCTATATTCCAGTTATGTAACGCTTTGGAGTGGTAAACCGTGAAATATCCACTGAGTCTCTTGTAAGAATAATCGTTCTTTAGTGGATGATGTTCAGCTGTATGTCTTGCAAGGTGAAGATCGAAGAAATCGAAACCATTCAACTGATAATTCCGTGAATTAAGGGAGGCAACTCAAATTAAAAATTCCCT
>Ga0126339_10001156_pt1 | contig 17179 bp, 9 predicted proteins | sample OrbTmetagenome_2_FD_92532 | JGI IMG/M metagenome (GOLD analysis project Ga0126339, IMG submission 92532) | Coral microbial communities from Petempiche,Puerto Morelos, Mexico - Orbicella T R C metagenome | ecosystem: Host-associated > Invertebrates > Cnidaria > Coral | place: Petempiche,Puerto... | reverse complement strand
TTGCACACTTAGATTCCTTTGTTCTCTTTCTTTATTTTCGAAAGCGGGCATCAATAAACGAGATGCCCGCCCCTGATGCTGTGTTTGTGTTTATTAAGATTAGTTACAAAATATTTTATAATCATTTCAGGGTGATTAGAGTATAAAAACCGTTTTTGAAAGGCTCCATTTTCATCAGAGTTTTTCGGGCATTTTAGAGAAGACGAAAGGCGAAAACACGAAAACGCGGCTTTGCGTTTTAGTGTGGACGGAAATCGTTTTGAAAACGGAGCTTTTCGAAAACACTGACGTCACGATAATCATATGATTTCTGTCGCCGGTGATTGTTGCGTTTTCAATTTTTTCCGGGGTAGTGTGGACAGTATGGGGCCCAGTTCTCGGCCACAAAAAACGTAAACTTGTATTTCTTACCTTGGAATAGCCGTAAGGACTTAAAATTTCACGGACAACTAGCTTCAGCATTCAGTTTACACATGTAGACGTATCGACTGCTCAGCGCTGTTTTCTCCCGAGTAATAAAGAAAATGGAGGCTTCGTTCGTGGGCTCAGTTATCGGCCAGCAGGCCCAGTTCTCGGCCACAAAAGAGTGGGCGCGATTCCTCAGAATAAACAACGCTTTATTACCATTTTTTGTTGTTAAATCACTTATAAGGCTTGTGTTTTGATCTTTCGATCACAAATTATCCTTAAAGAGCTTTGTTTCATGTTAGAAAAAGGAAGTTTTTGCACACCTAGTTTTTCTCTTAAGTGCGGTCAAGCGAGGCTAAAAAAGAGTTGGGTATTTAAAACAGGGTTAAGTCAGAGCTCATAGTTTTCAGCATGTCTCCCCATTACAGCTTTATTTTTACAACTGACTTGACACGAATACTCCACACAGAACTATGAGCGCTTTAAGTGTTGAAGGCGAACAGGGTGGCCGAGAATAGGCAGATACCCAAAAGTACGAAGGAAATATTGAGGAGTGAATTTAGGTCAAAGAATTAAGCAGGCCAGGAAAAGTTTATATTTAACAGATAGCTTTATCACTCTACGTCCTTTATGCCAAGAACTGGTTCATCTGGGCTTTCTAGACGGACAAAATATAAGCTTGAATTAAACCATGTAATTCGAGTAGCCGTAAACAAACACGTTTTCGGGGAAACCGAATTCACCTACCTTCGCGTCACCTCGACGTGCTCACAGAAAAACTCGGTAGAACGGAAGACAAGGAATCAAGCTACCCTTTGAAACAATTGCTTTTTATTCAGATTCATTTGTGGCGCGAAACTGGGCCCGGCTGAGAACTGGGCCTCACACTGGACTGAGTATAAATAATAAATGTCAGCTCGGTGGATGAGAATTTTGACCTTTATTACAGGACAAAAACAGAGGTTAGTATTGGCTGTGCTTTCGTGACGCTAACGAAGCAAAAAATGCCAAAAAAAAAAACTTATACAGATCCAGCTGGTTTCAATACACCACTGTGGGTTCATGATCAGTTCAAAGGCAGTTCAGCGTGTGTCAGTCATCACTTCTGTTCGGCGTTGTTGCCTGACAACATCAGCGTGGTCACCTTTATCCTTTATTCTTGATTAATTATTAATTCAAATTCCCACCATTTAATCGGCTCGTGCAGTTTAAGCTCAGTAATTATCAAACAAGGGTGTTTGCTCATTATTTTGATGACCGTATATCTCAATACCTAAGATCTACTGATTAGGTCTCGACTAATTTTAAAAGAGCTTCTTGGAGACTCGGAGTTCATTCGGTGTCCAGCGTTTTACTGGAGAAAAATACGGTAAATATTTACCTTGTATGTGTTATTAACTTTTCGGTGTCGTAGTATTTATGGCTGATGTGAGGGTAGCTTAACGTTTCTTATGAAAATGTAAATTCGCATTATTTTTGTTCCGCTGGATCACAAAACACTAACGCGCAAAACAATTTGAAACTTTACATGAAGGTTATCAGGGAAAGCCGCTGTAACTGTGGTTAAATTTGGGCAATTTGCTTTAAAATTAGAACATCATTTCTTTTCCAATTTTGACATGGGTAAACGAAAATATTCGACCCATCTTTTTAAAGATAAGTTTCATTTAAAAATGAAACTTATATGAAACATTTATCCAAAGAATTGGAAGATTTTAGACGTAAGCGTAACAAAAATGATGGAGAATACATTACTAATGACACATCAGGATTCAAACTTTATTTTGTCGACAGTCCTCTCGCTTTATAACTTCATTTAGTAAACGTCATACTTCATTTCTTAATAACTGAAAAATACTTTTTGTACACATTAATAACTCAGAACTTTAATAATCGAAATCGATATATAGCGAGGCGGAATTTATATAGCTGACCTGTTCTGACTGTTGAGATAGTGATAACATTTCCTTCTTTTACATCTTTTCAAAAACAGGCAAAATTAAGTGAGTTCATCTCGTTAATAGTTCACAGTCTTCATCAATTTTCTCTCTTACAGCCCCAGACCCCTGGTGGACACTCGTCACCGGCAGTTGAGTCATCCTTTTTCTCTTCCTCTTTCTTCGGAACTTTGTTTCGTTTGCAGCCCCAGACCCCTGGAGGACAATCGTCTTCAATCTCATCTTTCTTACAGCCCCAGACCCCAGGTGGACAATCATTTTCGACCACGTCCTTCTTACAGCCCCAGACCCCTGGAGGACATCCTTCCTCACCAAGCTCTTCTTTCTTGACTTCCCGTTTGCATCCCCAGACTCCGGGCGGGCAATCTTCGTCGGTTTCTTTTACTGAGCGCTTGCGTTTGCCTTTCGACTTGAACCAGTTTTTCACAGAACCAAACAGCCCTCGTTTGCAGCCCCAGACTCCTGGCGGGCAGTCATCGTCGTTATTACTTTTCATTTCTACTTCTCGCTTGCAGCCCCAGACTCCTGGAGGGCAATCCTCGTCACGTTCCTCAATCGTATTTCTCTTACAGCCCCAGACCCCAGGTGGACAATCGTCTTCGGTCTTCTTTTCTTCTGCAACTGTGAGTGCGCGCTTACATCCCCACACCCCTGGGGGGCAGTCATCTTCCCATGCCCTCCTGTGTCTGTTCAGTGGATTACTGGTGGCTTCTTGAGAAAAGGCGAGGAGTATTGTAAGGGCGATAAATAACCAACTCATTGTCCTTTAAAAGAAAAGCACCGTAATGTTAAAGTAGTAACACTCGGAAAGCCTCCAAGTTACTTAATTCAAAGTAAACATCTGGACTTCTAGAGAGTGAAATCTTCCTCTTGCTGAACTTATCGTCGGAAAGATGAGGAAATAAAAAGAAACTCAAATAAACTATATTAATAAGACAATAATTCTTGAAAAAAGAGTACCCAATAGTAAGGATACTTCCTGTCAGTTCTAAGTCCGCTTTAAGTCTGTCACAGCGTAAAGGGAGTTTCATATAACTGGTAGACATTATAAAGAGTACAAGAACGCGATACAACAAAGAAGGGTCTCTTTTTAAAACGACAAAATAAAAAGGTTGGAACGAATACAAACAGATCAGTCAGAAAGTAATTAAAATCAGCAAGGGCATGGAACAGTTCAAGACCTCTGACATAAAAAATCAGCATCAAGCATGAAGACAAGGGGTAAATAAACAAGAATTAATGAGGGAAGGAAGAAAAAAGAAGGATGGAAGGAAGGAAACAAACAAACCCAGGGAGGTAGAAAGGAGGGAAATGAAGGATTGTGAAACATTACTTCTTCTAGGTTGTCGGTTAAAAACAAAGAAATTTTCATCGGTTATGTACTTCTGGCTTAATACATGTGCACTGGTTTTGTTTCAAATATGTAAACGATAACGAACCATAGAGACAGGTGTAGGTTGAGTGCTCTTGTGGGTTTTCACCGAGATACACCATTCCTCTCACACTAAATCGATGATAAAAGCCCTCCTTAGAATACAATTGAATATGTGTTAAATTTGCCAAAAGGTGTAAGTTTTCGGGACTTTAAAAAATACAAAATTGTAAGAAGGCGGTTTGATAGACTACACGGAAAGTGTTGTCTTGTTTGAAAGATTTAATGAAGGAAGAGAAGGGAACTCACAAAACCACAAAATGACTTTTTGTCGAGTACTTGCGAAAAAAGAAATAACTGCTATTGATTTTGATCAAAAGTCGAGAAGAAGTCTTTATATAATGGCTAACCTTTATTTTAAAACGGCATGATTGTTTCAGGGACCTCTACCTCTTCAAGATTTAACGGAAACTACTCCATTTCACTTAAAAATCCACTTCCAATTTTTTTTTTGGATAAGATGAACTGACACTTAGAGAAATAACCTTTGGACGACAATAGCCGGTCAGCAATGGGCTACAGGGGTCAATTTCTGAACGGATAGTCCCCTTTGTTTTCTATTTTTAGTTGAGCCAATTCATAAACATGAAAGACGTATAAACAAACGTATTTCAATAATGAAATAATACAAAGTGTGAGACCACATTCGGCCTCAGACACGAAACAACCAAAGCACTCGGTTGATGAACATGAAGGAAGCTCTATTTATTGAACACTTCCGAATAAAAGAGGCTGCCTTTACTCAACTTATAACACTGAACGATTACCCTTGACCCAACGAAAAGAAACTTAAAAGTCTCAGTTTTTTCGAAGTGCTATGGCAAAATAAAATAAGTATATTGATGTTTTTCTCGGCTAACAACAACAAAATTCCAGTAAAGCTACCAACGTAACCTACCTTTGGATTTCAGGTTTGTTTCGGTTATTTTCCTGCTTGTTTTAAGGTACGTACTGAAGGAAGTCGAGAGGTTCGTTTCCCGTTGAAAGTGTCTGGTGTGATGAAATATCAGTAAACACTCTTAGCCCTTATGTAAGAAACTGATAGGTGCCCCACCGCGCGTCAGATAAATTTAACCCGAGTCTACACAACAAAAGTTTTTAACCGAGTTTTAATCTTCTTAGTCGTTTTGAGAGCACTGATTGGTCTCTTGCCGTGGGCGGTGGTTTAGGAATAATTGAGAAAGACAGAAACAATTACAAGCTACTAAAATCCGAATACATGCCAATTAGTAGCTTAATTCTACAGCAAAGAAATCATCATAGAGCTTTTATCGATGTCTTATGACAACCTGCTGTTACAACAAGTATAGCACGCTTCTTTATCAGGGTTAGTGCTTTGTTTTGCGTGGTTCTGTCTGAATTTCGTGCTCACTCACTTTGCCCATCAACACAATTACGGCACGGAAGATTAAATTGCTATATTCTATTTGCGTTCTCGCACTTCATCCACAAGAGGTTCAAAAAACCTTCTTTATGAAAGAAGTTGACCGCAAATAGTAACGAAATTTGGAGCGGACAATTCAAACAAAAATCAGATTGAAAATGATACATCTGAGGATAATTTATCTTACGTATCTTTCAGTCATTTTTTATTTCAATAAAGTCTTCCTTTGCCTTTTGGTTATGAAAGTTTCTCTTTTTTTTCCTTAGGTAACAGGTGCTGTATGCCCACGTCTTTACTTCATTTTCGTATATGATAGTTTTCATGGCTAAAGCAAAACAAATTAGTTGGTTTCTGCGGTCAAGATTAGAAGTTTACGTATGTCTTGGGTACGATTAAATTTAAAAGTTTTAAAAGCCTGAGTGACTTTTCCTGACGAAATAACAAATTTCGTCGAAAGTATTCTTCTATAAGTTGGTCGAATGAACGCCTTTGCATGGTAATTTAATTGAAAATGTCTGAGTCGGTGCGTCACAGAGACAGCCATCTTTTCGCTGTTATAGTAGATGGCAGTTTGCTAACCATAAAACTAATTAGAAAAAATTCGACACATTTCGATGTAAAAACTACTGGCGAAATAAGCAGCAAACTGACTATACTGAAACTAAATCGGGTATCATAATTTGATTTTTCTCATTTTCACTAATATTCCGTAAAAGAGTGGTGGAGTTCTTTAAAATTATTTACTCCAGTTCCCAAATTTCAAATGATATATTGCTCGTTTTACCCCCATTACAAATTGACACATAAGATAGGAACCTAATATCCAACAATGGCGTACCTAAAATGCGTAAAACTACATAAATTCTCGTTTGATTTGAATTTGTTAGAGAAATGCACAGTAATTGAAAAACAGATCCTAGAAAAAAAAGTGAGCTTCCACTAAAGTGAAATATTTCATCCCAAGAAGATGCTTTGTTCACAAGATTTAAAGAAACCACAAGCTTTTAAACACAAGGTTCAACCTCTGTGGAAAAGATTGCCAGCTGGGCTTGAGCTGTAGGTCAAAATCAATCAAACATGAGTTATAATAAGAAAGCCTATCTTTAATCAACCAAAGCTGTGCATTGACGTTTGCAACGAGTTTGCAAGCAGCTAGTGAAAGTTGTGAATACAAAGATCTTTGAAATCCTGGGAGATGAGAGACCCTGACTTTCGGAAACTTAATTAAGTTAAAACATTTTGTATTAGTGACAATTGGCGCCGAGTGAACGTGGCACGCGGCCGTCTCCATGCAAAAAAGGTGTGTTTTTTTTTTTTGTTTGTCGACCAATAGTGGAACACAACCTGATTTAAGACTTTCTTTCGTGTAGGAAGGTGTCAAGTTTCCGATAGAAAGTATCACCTTTGCTTTCCGTAGTTTAAATAGATGAATTGGAAAGATAGACTTTTTGGCTTCTGGCAAAGGTACTTAGTGGTCAGAGACACAGAGCAACGCTGAAGTTTTTTATAGGTTAAAAACCAAACTCTCGTAACTTCTATCATTAGCTAGACCATTTTCGAGTCATTTGCAGTGTTATGACAGGATGGAAGGAAAGCTATTCCAACACACACAAATCACCTATTTCGTTTCAGAAAGAACGTTTATAGTTCACAAATATATATATTTTTAAAAATTTAGATACTTCATAAATTCCATTTAAGTAAACAATTTCCTAGGTCAGGAACTTAACAGAATTTAAACGCTACTTTTCCTTTAATCTTATTAAAGAAAGCGAAACGATCACAGATATTTTACAAAACACACAAGAGAGAGTAACTTTCTTTACATCCAAACAAAATATCTCACGAAGAAAGCTTATGAGAACCCTAAATCGTGGCGTTGTTAAGCCTTGAAACCTTGTGACGAATATATCGTAATTGAACAGCCTTTGTTTATAGCGAAGTAAGTTTCCCGAGGCTGTTCAGCTAACTTTTAGTCGAAAGAACTACCTGTCGAGTTGTCGCAATTGGCAACACAATTAAAAACAAAGCAAAGCTGGAAGTCCTGTTTTCTACAACAACTGTATTAAATGCTAAGATGTCCCATTTTGTTGACATGATTAAAGCTCATAAAACTTTCTTAACTTATTCAACATAACTGCTTTCTTAATAAAAGCTTGCTTACCTGGTATAACAAGGAAAAATTCCTAGTTCTATCTGACGTGTCCGACGGGGCAATTCCAGCCGAGAGAGAGCTCTTTATTCTGGTAATGTGCAATAACTAAAGAATGAAATCAGTATTTATATACCTCATCATTAAAGCGAAGGAACGCGTGGTCGGCGAAAATTTAGCAAACAAAAGTGCTCTTGTTTGACAACGTATCAATGAAAACGTCGGTAGAAAATTAGCACCGATGAAAATTTAAACCACTCTGGCCAGACAGAGAACAGGTCCTTTAATTATTAAACCACAGTTATCGATACGATAAAATTACTTTTCTCATATTTGATATCCTTTGTAAACAAAGGGTGTCGACAGAACGCGTTGGCAGAATATCACTTTTTTAACAGAAATTAAAGGAACAGATATCTTAAAACCACTTTATTTTAAAATCTCAATGCATAAGATAATTCCATCTTTAGGCTTTTTGGTGTTTAAATAAAAGGGTCTTAGGGCATTGCGACGAAACTAATAAATGCCAAGAAACTGTTTATATATATCTCTGGAAATTTTGCATCATTTTTGTTTCATTCGTAAGTACGCATGTGTGTTTACAATGGTAATAATCCAAGCAAATCACTGGAATCATAAAACAAACATATTTTTAAGAACACTGATTTTTTTTTCTCGTAGTAATAAATGTGTTGACTTTAAGCGACATCAACTGCTTTCACGCGTAGATTGAACTAAACTATTTGTCCAAAATGTAGAAATTAAAGAATGTTTTATACTTTATCTTTTTACGAATCTCGAGTTTTATTTTAAAAAGATTTATGAAGGAAAAGTGAGTTTTCTCTACCATGCCAACAAGATATGATCACATATCAGCTGCCAGGAAGATAGCTGATAAAACCTAGCGAAGTAAATAATCCTTGATTCTGAGGTAAATGGCTTTCTCGGGTAGAGATTATTTTGTTATACAAAAACCAACTGCGGACCACAGAAAAAAGAAACCGCCACCTCATCGATCACTCACTGACTGGCAATATTAATTTAGCCGCAAGAAATCTGTTCAGCATACATGGAGTTTCATTCCAGTCTCACAAGAGATTTTTCTTTGTCTACTTTCTATGACAGCCATCTCTGAAGCAATGTTTCTTTCATTTTTGGAAGCGGGTTTTCGATCAATCTCCACAGCGAATACCTACACTTCCTTTATGTAAAAAAACAGTTTTTTATATAAAAGGGAACAGCATTTGTCTTCAATATCGGTTCCTTATCGGAGAAACAAGACTTTTTCCTATGCACACGCGAACTTACAAAAGCACACACACAAGTTATTTGTTATTTTAGACATTCACTCACGCGATACTAGTTCAGTTATACACGAAAAATGAGCTGTGCTTCTAAAGATATCTCACAGATGCCTCAGTTGAAAAAGACTTATACTCTTCGAGATAATCTTCCCACATGTTTATTTGAAGATGTTAACCCAACTCCACGGACAATGCGATTACTTGTTTTGATGTGTTGGTAGGCTTCTTCTGTAGTCTCCGACTTAAGATTGTCTAAGTACATTATTTATAAAAGCAAGCTTGCAATCCGTGAGGGTAGTACAAAAATCTCGTGAGTGGATACTCTTGACGGAGCAGTTTGTTATGGTGACAAACAGAAAAGCTTCGCTGGAAAGAGATAAAGCCTTCTTTTTTTAAATTGAAGCCACAGCTCTGGAATACCACACAAATGTTCTACCTCACAAGTCTGAAAGTTTTCTATGCCTTTTGTCAATTCGCATGCTTTCTACACAGTTACTTGTGCTTGGAGCTTGGCGGTTTCGTACCAAGTGTGCTTTGCAGAACTAAAGTAATCTAGCAGTATTTTATCGGAGGCCAGTCAATGATTCTTAATTTATATATGTGGTAATAACTGCAGGAATTGCGGATCCTTGTGAGCAGTGGGTACTTGATAAAAAGGATGCCGAAAATTTTGAAAGAGACATTACAATGCAGCCCCACGCTCTTTTCTGAGGTTCATAGCGGCCGTTAATTCGTAGACGAACGCCAGCGGGAGGCCTAGACCCAAGATGAGCACATTTTGTTCCTGGAGGTCTATATCTATGTGAGAGCTGTGTTTCGTGCACTCCCGTATATCACTTAGATCTTTCATTACAATGTATAGTGACTTAGGCAGCGTCCACACTACGCCGGTGAAATTTGAAAACTCAGCTTTACTTCTACGTCCACTCTAATCCGTCACGAAAATGGAGCTTTTCGAAAACGATTGCGTAACGTTAATCACGTGATTTCCCTGACCTACTTTTCCTCAAACACAAATCCAAAATGCCAGGTGGTTTTGCCGTTTTAAAATTGCTCTGGCGTAGTGTGGACGGAAAACATTTGATGCGTTTTCAGAGTGAAAACTCCGTTTTCAAAATTCCTCCGGCTTAGTGTGGACGGCGCCTTAAGCAGGAACTGCGCTTGAAGAAAGGTTCATGGGTGTGTTACAGGTTGTACTGAGTCAGCGCTCCCCCTGTTGGCACACATCCGCACAAGCGCTGCTGGGCCGCCCCTGTAATTTTCTCCTTAGCTCAGCGCTCTATAGCACGGATTGATTACGAATGATTTTGTGCTGTCACTAGCTCCGTTTTATGTAACGTTGAATAAGCCGAGCTCAGGACGGCTGGCCACAATTTTAGCACTCCTGTTTCATGCTGCCTGTCATGAAATGTTCACTGCTTTGCCAAGGACTGGACCGAGCAACAGCGGCCGGGGGAGGAGACCATTAATAAGTTAGGTAGTTTTAGCTGTTCTGAGTACAACAATTATTTGATCTATCATTCTTTCCTAGGCCCCGCCCACACTACACAGGAGGAAATTGAAAACTCAGCTTTATTACTACGGTTGGGCCGACTGTCTACGCTAATCCGTCACGAAAACGGAACTTTTCGAAAACGGTCTTCAAACTGGCCGGGATTTGAAAACGCCGGCTTTGCGTTTTAGACGGTTTCGAGGGAAAACATTTTGAAAACGGAGCTTTTCAACAAAGATGGCGTCATGATAATCATGTGATCATTTTCCCTTCCCGAGTTTTCCTAAAAAACAAATCCAAAATGACTGGCGAATGTTGCGTTTTCAAAATCCTTCGGCGTAGTGTGGACCGAAAACATTTCATGCGTTTTCAGAGTGAAAACGCCGTTTCCAAATTTCTCCAGCGTAGTGTGGACGGACCTTAGCATGTGGCTGCAATCAACATACTGTTTGTTTGCACTGAAATCAACACCTGTTATTTCACCCAAAACGTCTATAAAAAAATATTGCAATCTTCAGCTAACCCAGAAAATAGTACATGAAATTCGAATTTATATTGTTATTGTAAGATCTGTGTTTAGATCAGTATGCTTCAAAGCCGTAAATTAGGAGCTAGTTCTTAGACGATTTTCTTGATGTATCGAACATTTGTCAAATAAGCATTATAAGTTAATTGAACATGGTTGTTTACCTTAGTTATCTTCGTTAATCAATCTCCAAATGGCTAGCAGGAATCAGATTCCTTGAAAAGGTTTGTTGCAGGCGAAAGTTATTCGTTTCCAGCTATTTCAAAACCACAGTTGTTAAAGTAAAGCTTTTAGCAACAAAATTATCAAGATCGAATATCCGGAAATCGTAACAGTCATGAAAAATACCAGAAATACGGTAAATATTTCAGCTGGCTCTGCCAATTAGATGTTTAATGCTTATTGCTCTCAGTGACGGGTGCAAGCTTATTCGATTATCACCTCATCGGACCTCCAACCCCACAAATCAGCTTGTGAAAAGAATTTCAAATTAAGCTCTCTTCATGTTGTTTAGATTGATTGTTATCTTGTTATCGAAAGAAACAAAAGCTAAAGCAGCTTCTTTCGGCCCATCAAAAGGGCTTAATAAATGACTAATATTCACTAAACCAATCATTAAGTTGATAAGTTCGAAACGCGTGGTATTCACTTTGTTCAAGGGACTTCTCCAAAACTTACGATTGTCAATAAATTTACACGAGACTTCTTGACTAGTGGACTTACTTTTAAAGTTGTCGAAGGCATGCATGTGATTAAAACTAACATATCATGGACTGGGTCGGAGCGGTTGAAACGAGAAGACGAGTTTTCTAAGCTCCGTAACTCGAGGGGTTAAACGCGAAAGTTTCTTTATCTCAAACAATAGGACAGGAAAGGAAGAGCAAAGCGGGACAAGACGAAAGAGAGACGGTTACAAAAGTCCAAGCAAGGATGGTTCTCGTCGTTCTCCATGTTCTCCAGAAACGAAACGACAAACTGAAAATCAAGCAAGCATGTCGGACTTACACAAGGCCACATGAGTGCAGCAAGTACCAAGCACGTACAAGATCCTGCACTTGCAGCTATATGAGAGGTACTACTAAGAATCGAAGCAAACACCAATTGCCTAATTAGCGAGCAAAAGACATGCAGCGAAGCTACGAGGAGCTTCGTGAAAGTCTTGAATTTACACAAAGCAAGATGGAGAAAATGGCAAAGAACAACTCCGCTTTCCAAGAGCAAATGAAGGAGATGGCGAAGACCAACCTCGCATTACAAAGAAGAATGACCCAACTGGAAAGTGATTTAGAGAAAAAGAACGAAGAAAATGCCAAGTTTGAAAAGAAATTAGACGAGATCTTCATGCAACTCGATGATTTGGAACAATACACGAGAAAATTCAATCTCGAAATACATGGAATCCCTGAAACAGACGACGAAGAGCCCGAAGATCTTGTCCTCGGCTTGGCAAAACTAACGGAAATAGATCTAACAGACGAGGACATCGGAAGGAAGCAAGTCACCGAGACCAATAATTGTGCTTTTCAGCAATTATTACAGCAAAGAGCAAATGTACCAAGGCGCTGGAAACTTCGCTAGAATGGTTTAAGAGGTTTAGGAGTGGACCCCAAAAATGTTTACATCAACGAGGACCTAACTGCTTTTAGTAAAATTCTACAAGTATACTAATGCAAATACTGCAATCTGACTGGCAGAGCTACTCGTATACTATCAGCCATTACAGTGCAGTGGCTGTCGATCGTCCACAAAATGCGACGTTTTTATCGTTTTTCCGAAGTATTGGAAGAAAGTTTACATGTAAATGGATAATTAAATTCCTGAGAAGACTAAAAGAAGAACATTAGTGGTTACTTGACTTTAAAAACTTGAAATTATTGAAAAACGGGTGCGCGCGCGTAAACAACTACAAATTTACCAAGGACAATTGGTTAATACGTTAAAAATGCAAATCTTCACCTTTTGTCGTCAAATTTCAATTTACGGGTTAGACATGTATTTTAGCATGCGCCACATGACTTGACCTTTATTAAGTTGAAATAGACACAGAACTGATAATTTCGAAATGTTCTAACCTTGTTTGCTGTAAAAGGCAGGTCCAAAGGCCGATTTGACGTGTTTCCCTAACCATTCGTGTAAAGTTTGTTTCTGTTGACACTACGTACACATATGATTACCACTACATCCAAGTCAAAAACGGCTAAGTCATTTGTAGATAGTTGCTTCCTTTGCACTGCACCAAAACGTTACGTTTGTTCGGTTGCTGACCATTACGTGTTGCTATAAAGCGTGTCGGCGCAGCATTGCACGCATTGGTTGTTATATGTCAAACCGATAGTTTGTCTTGACAGACGAATTATCTGACGAACTGAAGTCCTTTGCTCAAATTAAGGTCATATTAAACTTACAGAGAGAAATTTCGAAAGCTTTTATGGAGGTTATCGATATTCTTTAGCCCATATTTTTTTTTTTCAGTTTTCAGATTTATGAAATTTCATCGTGTAACAATATCTTGTTATACCTCCCAACTCAAATACCTTTTCCGATTGGAGCAGAACGTGTCACGTGCTGTTGATCAAAACTCATTAACTTCCTAGGGCGAACAAAACTCACTATAAACTCCCTAGGGAAACAGCAACTTGAACTTTCGACTCGTACGTGATCAGGTCATGCTCCTTAAAACCACGGCAAATTTTTTGTGCCTGCCAGCGTCAAGTAAGCGATTTTTCGAAGTTTTTTTTTTTTCTATTTTTGAGGTGGGAGGTATAACAAAACACTTAATGACTGGCTCCGCGGGAAACTGTGAGTTTTGTTTCCCCTGACCTCAATGAGGGTCTCGGGAAACAAAACTCACTGTTTTCCTTTGGGGCCAGTCATTAAGTGCTTATTGAGATGCGTCTGCCATGTGCTATTTTTTCCCTAAGGGGGGTCTAGATCTCCCAGTAGGGACTCATGTTCCCTCGGCCCCTTAAGGTGGCTCAAAACAGTTTCCAGCAGTTAGATTTGGATAGGTCATTATAACCACTCTTTATCACTTTATGCTACAATCATGATATCAAAACACTGCCCAATCATTGGTGAACAGGTTGTTATCATTTTTGTGACACAATAGGTTACCATAGCAACAGTATGACCTCCTAAAAACACCCTTAATTACAGCTTTATGGGCTTATTATTCAAAAACGGCACTGTGAAGTGTGTTATATTATCCAATTTTAACAAGCATGATAAGACGCAACTTTTGGCAAAGTTTTAAAAAAAATCTGTACATAGGGTTCAGAGCCACCTTAAATTTTTGAAAATCATTTGCGTCGACCTTATCATTTCTATTATCCTCGTCATAATCGAGGCAGACTGTTCACAGCCCTCTATTTTCTCGTATTTTCATCCGATCGTTGAACGCGCGGATAGAATCGCGAGAGAACTGGAGGCCTGACAGAGTAGAGGATGGAGACCTATTCTTCGTTAGACTCGTTTCGCTCGCCTCCCCGCCCCCACCCCCGCGTGCTTCGAGCTCGCTTTTCTCGCTTTTTCTTTCGCATGCGTTGAAAAATAGCGAAGCTGTGAACAGTCCATAATCGAGGCTTTTTATACGCTAGTTCTCATTTCAGGTTTTTGTCGCTTAGATCTCTCTTTTGCTAAATGAAATGTTTTGACAAACAATGCAAAAAGCCATATGAAAAGCGATACCAAGATGTTGCTATTCAATATTCCATGGATGCGGTGAATTCATTTAGATATCAGGGCCTTTTTTTGAAAGAAAGAAAGAAAGAAAGAAAGAAAGAAAGAAAGAAAGAAAGAAAGAAAGGAAAAGAAAATTTGTGTAAGAGCGTAGAGATTTCTTTTCCTAGGTAATGTCCTTGATCGCTTCGATTAAAATTCTGTAAAAACAGAAAAAGAAAAATTCATTCATTTATCGTTAAGTATTCTCTACTTGTCGGAGCAAAACAAATCAATTCTATTTTCTCTTTATGCTCCAACCTGTTCTAGCTACAAATGTCAAACACTCATTAACACGAAAAATGGCTTTAAATTATTACTATTATTTCTTTTTTTTAACACCCTCGTTTTTCCATAGCAAGCTTGAATAACGGCTTGTTGTTTCAAAGATGCAATATTTAAGTAGTTTTTAAAGCAAAAGATAGATAGGTAAAAGTCTACATACGACGAGCCAGGTCGACGCTTAACTCCAGTAGTTGTAGCATGAAGCCGTCTTGGAGTATTTCTACTCCCCCCTGGATGGGATGCTAGTCCATCGCAGGGTTGCCCCCAACATTAAGTTCGCCGGTACCCATTTATACATCTGGGTGGAGAGAGGCACTGTGAGAGTAAAGTGTCTTGCCCAAGAACACAACACAATTTCCCCGGTCAAGGCTCGAACCCGGACCGCTCTTTATCCAGACACGAACGTTCTAATCATGAGGCCAGCAGGCCTGCACCAGTAGCGAAGACAGTGGTGGAATTTTCTCGATCTATATCTTAACTTTTCCTAAGTAATGTCATTGTTCTCTTCGAAAAGCAAACTCGTTTTACCATAGCAAGCCTGAATAATGGCTTGTTGTTTCTCAGATGCAATATTTAAGTGGTTTTTAGAGCAAGTTAATATTTAACATTCCTTTGAACTCATCCTTAGACAGTGGTGGAATTTTCTTGATCTATATCTTAACTACAAGAACCATGATAGTAAACAAGTTGACTTACTTTAGTTGATCTTTAAGTCCAAGAAACATGTGACATCAGCTAGGATATTGTTTTTGGCAAGCTTTCCAGCATTTGTTAAATAAATGCCAATAAACCAGCTGAACACACCCGATAAAGTGAAAAGCGACATTTTGACATAAAATACAGACACGTCGAGGTGAAGGGTTCGGCATACGTCAAGCAGGAGAAATGAAAAATAGTTAATTAACACAACTGATCAGTTGCTATGTTACCAGGTTTCATTTTCCGGTGAAATGCGGCTTTAAACAGACAAAGTTTCAATTATCCCTCATGCTTTAGAAGAATATAGTAATGAGCGATTCAAATAGAAACTTGTTATTTGCACAAGACGGTGTCTCCTGTTCGCTTTAATAAATTACTTCTAAAACGGTTATCACTAAACTAGGAAGACTGAAAAGGTTAATATAAATCTAAATTTACAATAATTAAATATAATTTATATTTAAAGACACACTAACCTAACTACTAGGAGGACTTAAAGTTAAAATTTAACAAGATCGCACACATTTCTTTTGAAAGGGAAATTAATTCTCGTTTTTGGCCTAACTTAAAGACACCTGAATTGTAGGGTTTCTGAATTTTACTTTTCGCAGTGCTACTGAAACTCGTTTTTACCTCATGGTATGTACCTCATACCATGAGGTATAGTGATGGTTGGATTGGTCACTCCATTTCCGTTAGACAATTAATTTATGCATTAAATCCGCATTAAACATGAATTAAACACGCTCCCCCCTGTCCCCAATACTAGGTTTGATTTTGTCAATAAAGTCGTGTCATTGTTTTATGTTCATATATGTGGGGGGAGAGCGTGGGCCAAACGTGGCAGTACACGTTTACAAAATGGCGTCTGTTGTGTCGAGCCCGACGCAAAAATTATCAAGGCGAGTTTCCTTCCTTTCGCTCCATCTTTGATCAAAATACACTTTTGAAGACCTCACAAACGAACAGGAAATGTGCTCAAGAAAGGTCGAGTGGAAAGAAATGGGTTTTAAAGTCTTAAAAATCACGATGTCTCCAAGATACATGTACATTTGGACGACGACGAATAGAATGTACAAAACGAACTATTCGGAATGAATGCTTTATGGTCTAGGGAAAAAGGTAAGCTGCCCTCCTCCTACTGTATTGTATTTTGAATTTTCTAAAAATACTCGCAGGACGTATGATTTAAAATTAAATGTGCTTCTAATATTTCGCAATTCGCTAGGAAGCCGGCGTCGACAAAACCAGGATCGGACCGGACCGGACCGGATCACGGATCGGATCACGGATCGGATCGCGGATCGGATCGCAGATCGGATCGCGGATCGGATCACGGATCGGATCGCGGATCGGATCACGGATCGGATCACAGAAAAAAAACATTTTAAAGAAAAAAAAACAAATCTTTATAAGATAATAATAAATAGAAAATAAAATTGAAAACTAACTAACACGGACCGGATCACGGATCGGATCACGGATCGGATCGCGGATCGGATCGCGGATCGGATCACGGATCGGATCGCGGATCGGATCACGGATCGGATCACGGATCGGATCACAGAAAAAAAACATTTTAAAGAAAAAAAATCAAATCTTTATAAGATAATAATAAATAGAAAATAAAATTGAAAACTAAATTATGTTAAATAAAAATAAGAATCCCGAATTTGACGCAATGACATGTTAATTACAAAGAATGACAAGAGGTCATTTAAAAAGCCACATAAGCGCCTAATTTACGACGAATTTAAATTGTAATGAACAGGCAGATGTAGTTATATTTGAACGTTAGTTGGCTTGAAGCTTGCGTGAACCT
>Ga0126339_10001153_pt1:10000-17184 | contig 17184 bp, 7 predicted proteins | sample OrbTmetagenome_2_FD_92532 | JGI IMG/M metagenome (GOLD analysis project Ga0126339, IMG submission 92532) | Coral microbial communities from Petempiche,Puerto Morelos, Mexico - Orbicella T R C metagenome | ecosystem: Host-associated > Invertebrates > Cnidaria > Coral | place... | reverse complement strand
TTGAAAACTCAGTTTTATTTCTACGGTTAGGCCTATCGTCCACACTAACGGAGCTTTACGAAGACGCTCTTTAAACCGGATGAATTTGACAACGCCGACCTTTCGTTTTCGTGTGGATGGAAATATAGGGTGATTTTTGTTTTCCTTTTTGCAAAAATCTTCGTGTTGGGTGGCAACGAACTCGATACTGCGTCGTCTGAGAAAAGATGTTAGGGAGCTTAAGCAACGAGGACGGCGACGCCAAGGACGACGCCTTGTCAAAAGTGAATTTATATTTTACCAGCGAAATTCGCAATTGTCAAGATCTGTTCAGTGCACCACTGGTGTTTCTCAGGGCTGAGCTAAATATGCAGTGGCAGTGTTTAATTCCAAATGGAGATCCGAAAAATTAGTCGTCGATCGTTTGCGTTTTTCAGCCTACGCTGTCGCAGAACTTGGTCGTTTCACGGTTCTTGTTTTGCAGAGAACGACAAAGATTTTTTTTTTACAATAACTGTCTTATTTCTCGCGCGCTGATTGGCTTATTTTTATCATCAATAAGAGTACAGACGGATAAAATTTTAATTTATGCCAGCTTTCAACAGTTCAGCTTTCAGCTGTCGAACTGTCAACTTTAAACCAATGGGATTTTATAGAATTTTTTAAGTAGCCAATCAAAAAGCGAGAAAAGCTATTGACAGTTCGCGTCATTTTGAATAAAATTCACTTATCTTTGTTTACGGCAAGTTTATGGCGTCTTTACCCTCATTTATTTCCGGCATTTCACAATTTTGGGGTCTTGTTATTGTGGCTGTGGAACCACTCGCCTTTGACAATGTTATGACACAATTTATTATCAATAAGAGGACAGACGCATAAAAAACTGACGTCAATTTGTTAAATAACATAGCCTTAGCGAAGTGTGCGTTCTGATTGGCTAATACGCTAGATCCATTTCCCCGTGGGTTGCACGCTGACGTCAGTTTGCTTATTTGTACTTTTTTTCGGCAATTTTTATCATCGATGTTGACACTTTGTAAAACTTAATTCCTATTTTTCTTCTCCTGAAATATGGAAAAATCTAATAATTCTTCCCGAGATGAGGACTATTATTCCTGTGAGAAACCAAATTTCAAGTTTAAGTTCTTTGCCGAGCCTCCACATAAGAAATTTACAAAGGCACTCGGCACTCGGAGACGGATCAAAAAAACAACAAACTTGTCTGTATCAACTTTTGGAGGTTAGTAATACCTTGCGGGAATTTTAGAGCGAATTTTTTAGCGATTTGACGACAATAAAATTCAGCACAAGCTTTGTTTGTTTAACTTTTCTGGCATCGGAAGCCATTTAAATGCTTCCGGCGAACAAAACTTAAACAAGAGAGCTTTAACAAATCTCTGTTTGTGGAGTCTTACGTACGAAATCCTTCTGTTCCAAAAACGTTAAAGGTAAAAGTTTTTCTGAGCTTCAATAAAAGAAGTTTTATCAAACATTGGTAGCCTCTGATGAATTATTTCAGTTCCCGGGTTTTAGTTTTGCTCGAACGCTCTCGCGCTATCGTGAATGAAGAAACAGCCGCTCGAAGGAAAGACTGTGAATCGTCCACAAATATAAGCTTACATTTCTGACATTTTTCTTTAGGCCTCAGTCTTCTGTTCATTTAAGCTCATTTTACCAAATAAAGAAAGTCACAGAGATCATTTTTAAAAGCCATTCATGTGTTCAAGTTCAGCCTTATACGCGCAACTCATCAAATTTTTAAAAACAAAGTTGAAAGGAAAACGTAACCCACAAACCTGCTATTGAATGAGAGCATCTCAAACAGCTCAAAGCCAGGGGTATTTGTTCACTTTCTTCTCCACTCTCGCTTTCAAAAAATTTCTGGTTCTATATTGTTCTTTCCTTTTGCTGAAGAGGCCGTGAAGGACAGAGACTTCAACCACCAAAAGCTTCAACCATGTGCAGTTTGTTTTGAATTCTTCGTAAAACTGATCCAAATTTAAACTTAACCAATTTTTGAGAAACGCTTTTACCGACTGCAATTTTCGTTTGTTGTCAGCTTGATATGTAGGTTAACTGAGCAGTTTGAAATTTTTTGTTTGCCCGAGAAGCTACTAACTCGCCGCAGTCCAAGAAAAATTTTGGTGTGTCGCTTTGTCAGATTTTTGAATGAACATTTTCGCGCGGTTTATCGCGCTTTTGACTTCATGTAAGCCGGACGAGATTCAAGATATACTATCTCAAAAGTCTGGCTGTACCACAAAATATAGGTTTTAAAACTCACAAAAACTCGTTTTTTATTCAAATCGCCATTTTTTGTCTTTTTCCTCAGGAGTAGTTGGAATTTTCGTGGCAGATTTCCAGCTGTTAGCACAGGCCATTTCCTAGTTGCCTTTCGCATCTTTTTATCTGAAGATTGAAATATTTCCAATAAGGGAGAAAAAACAACAACAAAAGAATAGTGCGTGGTATGCTTTACATAATTGCTGTTCCGTGGCTAAAGGGTGACATAGGAGTGCACCTACGTCTTCGTCTACTTGCGCTAGTAAGTCTTCAATTATCCTCTTTTGAACAAGAGAAAGATTATTATTCTTCGTCTCTTTCTTTATGGTAATGAGGAACAAAAAATTAATAGCCTCGTTTCAGTTAACTTGAAATTCCAAAGATTTTGATTACATCTGGGAAACAACCTTGTAAGTAGATTCCTGTCTCCGTAGTAGAAAAGGGTCGGATATGTGTAAAAAAACCAACATATGTATGCCAGACGGACCTATCTATTCCAAGGTGTGACATTTTGTTCATACTATACGGAGTGTAAACTGGTTTCTCTGTTGTACGCTGACGAACTTGTGATCGAAGTTGATCTAAAATGGCTGAAAATGACTGAATATGATCTATAAAACGTCGTTTTGATAGCTCATCTTAAGGTAGGAGAAATAGTATGATCGTCATTTATATAGGGAATAGTTCTTAATTTGCTCTTGTCGACATTTTCCGCACGAAACCATCTATATTGAGGCCGTCACGATGAAAAGCAAATGTAATAAATTTTACGCTATCTTTCACGGCAAACATTTATTTTAGAAGTAAGCTTATGTAAGCTTAAATAGGAATCAACCTCTTTTGCTACAGTATATTTAGATCAATCCAGCAAAATTTACCATGATGTGTAAGATTGAACTCTGTTCCATGAGGCAGTGCATTACTGCACCTGGGAGTACAAGACTGGATTAATTTATTGTATATAAAATAGGTACTTGAAATTTAACAGGGGAATGTCAAAATAAAAATGTCAAGCGGTCAGTCTATAGTGCAGACGGCAGACCAAGGGTAAAATGCAGACTGCAAACTACAGACTTGTGAGTGGAATCGTGTTTATCACTTCCACTGAGCAGGACTTAAAAAACCTTGAATTCCAGTTTGCCCTTGGGAGAAGTAGCTCTAAAATTTTGCTTGCCCTGGACAACTCTTAGTTTGCTCTGATAATGATTTAATTGGCAGACGACTTACCTGATCCCTTGCCCATCGAGCAAGTGAGAGTGAAAAATTACTTGGCTTGAAAGAGAATCTACCTGTCCCGGACAACCAGACGGCACTTTTTTCTAGCCCTGAAACAGGCTAACCGAAGCATTATTTAGGCTAACCTGAGTGATATTCAGGCTAACTGGAGTGATATTCAGGCTAACCAGAGTGATATTCACGCTAACCAGAGTGATATTCAGGCTAACCAGGATGATATTAAGGCTAACCAGAGTGATATTCAGGTGATACTTATATAGCTATATAGCCCAATAAGGGAGTACCCCTCCTACTTCACAACTTTGTGTCAGCCTTGCAAAAGCAATTTTCTTTTCTTTGATTAAGCTTAAAATGTCTCAATTACCTGAGTATCTGAGGTACTGCGAGTACCTGAGGTACTGTACTCGCAAGTTTTTGAAGTTACTGTTGCAATGATATCATAGGTGACAATAAACATGTGTGAAATTCCTTCATTAGATATTTGCACGGTCCTCATGCTTCAAATTAGATATGGACCTGTTCTGTAATGGAGATCAGTTACCAACCTTTTCCGAGCCATGGAATTTCAGTGACACTGTCTTGGTGGCAGAGGACAAAAGATTTCATGTTCATAAATCCATTCTGGCCATCAGTTCTCCTGTGTTTAACACAATGTTCCAGTCTGGCTTTAAAGAGGCAACGTCAACTGAAATACCTCTTCCTGGGAAGAAGGCGGAAAAGATTTATGAACTACTGTGTATGATCTATCCATTTCGTGTGCAGATTTCAGGTAAGGCATTTGTTTTAGGAGCAAACCAGGGTAACATTCAATCATTATTGATAAACATACACATGTATGTACAAGCACACGTACGCCCAACTACAACAGCAGCATAGCATTTGACTGAGATTTTTATGAGCAAATAATCAAGGACATGCAGGTACCATAGACTGCTGCTTATAAGCACTCCTGCATATAAGCCCCTCTGTCTATAAGCCCATCCAAAATCCTTTACGGAGTTGTATAAGTTCAGGGCTTATAAGCAGCAGTTTATGGTAATTATGTGCCTCTAAAGGCCAGTGGCAAATACCTTACTGCACCTTTTTTTCATCTACCTGATGTTTTTACAGTGTATAAATAGTGATTAAAGATTAAAGATCAAAGATTTAAAGATTTTTAATAATACAGGGACCCTGCTCAGTCAACAGTTTCTAAGTTTTTTCACTGTTATTAACCATCATAGCGGACCTCTCAGAAAACAGTTATGTGTTTAAACAGATTCAAATATCATGTCTGTGGATTGTGATTGGTAAAGTTTCAGTCCATTTTGTTGGGTTTCTGTTAGGATGATTGGCAGCACAATTCTTAGTTAGGTTTTGAACTTCAGAGGTTATGTGTTATTGAAAGGTGCAGTAATATTGGTTATTTTTTTATGGAGAGCCTTTTTCTTTAAGTGTTTATCAAACAATGATGAAATAGTGAGACAAACTAATATCAATGGCAGGACTTGAGCACTCAAGTCAGCCCTTCATTAATTTTCCTTATGTTATTATTTTTATATTTTGGTTTGTGTTGTCCAAACCACAAAATGAAAGCTATCCTCAAGCAAACTGAGTGGAACTGACTGCAAGAACACAGAGAATGTGTTAACTAAAATATATAGTGAGTTAACCTGGTCTCAGTCATTGTTCCCTCAAATGAAATGTCACGACGAGTCCTGGCTCAAATCCTGACTTGGTATTTAGGTATCCTCAAAAAAAGCTGAGATGACTAGAACTAATTTACAGTGGGACCCCTGCAATTTGAATTCAGTTATTTTGAACTCCCCGTTATTTCGAACTCAAAGTCATTTTCCCTGGATATGCACTCTTGGTTATTTTGAACTCCTGCTACATCGACCTGTTTTTCGTTTCCGTCTAAGAGTTTGAAATAGCAGGGTTCAGCTGTACTTGAATCAAATGCTACAATAAACATAAACCCTTAATTGAGCACAACCAATGATCTATTCAGCAACCCTGACTGAAACATAATTCTTTATTGTACTCAGCCTTTGTAATTGGTAGGATGTAAATAAATGTATTGTAAATTTAATTTATTGTTATTAAGTGAAACAATAATAATTGTTATCAGCTGGTGATACACAAGTCTGGTCTATTCAACGGACCAGACTTGACAACATCATCAACTGACAAACACTATTCACTTGAATCTGAAGATGACTTCTGCTCAGGTTTTCGAAACATCAGTCACCAACAACAGTTCTTTTCAGAACTACCCTCACCCTGACGATCACACAAGATGAACCACTGATACTCGTGGGCTCAAACCATTTACTACATGTAATATAGTTATTCTAAAAAATAGAAAAAAAATCGAAAAAAGTCTTGTTTTAGCAGACGAGTTATATGATAATTCAGTAGGGATGAGCAAAAAAAACTCATAAGATGCCTGACACCACTGATAAATTAGATATAGGGCTCAAAAGGCTCTTAAAAGTGAGAAATATTCGCTGGTAATCTAAACGTTTCGGGCTTGGCTTACTGAAGAAGGGCTAAGCCCGAAACGTTGATTACCAGCAGATATTTGACACTTTTAAGAGCCTTTTGAGCCTTATATCTAAGTTATATGATAGGCCATTTCTGAATTACGTTAGCCTCTTTCTCAAAGCGAGTCTTGATGCCCATCCTTTCATATGAAGATGAGATTTCATTCACCTGCAAATTAAGCTCATTTTCATATGAATGATTGTGCACCAGGCCTCGCTTTGATAGAGAGGCTTACAGCAACTCAGAAATGGGCTATTAAAAGGGGCAGTTAAGAGACTACAATTTTACGTATTTTTTAAGCTGAAAATAAGGACATCATTTTCCCTTCCAAGGGCGCCAGATCCATGATCATGATCTATCAGAAAACAGGCAATAATCCGAGAAACAGTCAGATTTGTAGATTGCCAAATCTACAAATCTGACATGGCGAATCTTGAAATGATTAGCCTAATGTTTTTTCTTAGTTCGTCGTTTACAATCCTTGTCAATCTTCTCCGTCCTTAACCATCCTTGTTTCTTTATGGTTTATTATTATCTCTTTGAAGTTTTTAGACTATCTTAGTAAACTTTTATTGTCAGGTTTTCTTCAATTAAAGGTAGTTTTGCATGCGGCCAAAATAATTGAAAATATCGTGACTGAGCTCCTTTAAGTAATAATAAAATGCAAGCTAAGGTTTTCTTCAAGAAAATAGTCACTAATGTTAGGTGGAGGAAGAATGTCAGATAACCAGTCAAGATAATTAAACTTAAATGGATTAAGCTTAAAAAGAGACGTCCTGTACTTTGACTGTGTAGAAGCTTTTTTTGGTGAAATCTACTTTTTGTTTTAACTGAATTGTTACAGATCAACATGATGTGAGAAGCTTGCTCGAGTTATCCCGAGAATACCAAATCACAAAGCTGGCAACTCGCTGTGAAGAGCGCCTTCTTCAGAAGCAAAGTTCCGTCGAACTTGTAGTCTTGGCGCAAGAATTTTCACTCAAACGGCTCCTGGAAAAATGTCTGGCTTCTCTTGGCAGAATGAACCTCCAAGATCTGAAGAACTGTCCCGGTTTTGACAACATTGAAGCCGAGAATCTGGTTTGCCTCTTGAACAACCACCTTCGTTGGCTGAAAGAGCAGCACGCCCGAGAAATACGGCAGTTACGAGAGCAGTCGTT
>Ga0126339_10001153_pt1:0-7500 | contig 17184 bp, 7 predicted proteins | sample OrbTmetagenome_2_FD_92532 | JGI IMG/M metagenome (GOLD analysis project Ga0126339, IMG submission 92532) | Coral microbial communities from Petempiche,Puerto Morelos, Mexico - Orbicella T R C metagenome | ecosystem: Host-associated > Invertebrates > Cnidaria > Coral | place... | reverse complement strand
ATGGTTGTGCACGTGCGTTATAAATCTTTGCACATTTCTTCGCAGTCCTCTGCACAAGACTAAGTTCTGCATATTTTGGAGAACGCGAACGACAGCGGCTAATTTTTCGAATTTTCATTTGGAATTGAAATCTGGCGTTACATATTTAGCTTGAGCAAGTTCTGAGGTCAGTAGGCGCACTGAACAGATCGCAGTTCGAAGGTAAAATATAAATTCATTTTTTATTAGGCGTTGTCCTCGGGGTCACCGTTGTCATTGCTTAAAAACGCTTAGCTGTTACGGAAAGTTCCGGTTACTCGTTTTCAATTTTCAGTGTGTTTGCTATCATTTTAATTCACTTGTCACAAACTTGTCACGTTAATGTCTATTCAAACTGTGCCAATTAACTTAGGAGTTATTTATCTACTTTTCAAAAGGACTTAAGTCAAATGTATAAAACATTATGTATTATTTGTTTTAATTTACCTGTGGAAAATTACTTTGTATTGTTTTAATCAACAATAGCTTAAAAGGGTGTGCATTTTCTCTCACTTAACATTTTTAAATCTCTATTTTAAGGTGTCACTGCCTTAGCCCACTGTCATATTTCGCACACCTCGCATTATTGGCCGTCAAATAACAAAAAAGAAAATAACAGGTTATTATCATTCTGTGGCCTCTCGGAAGCTATGCTGTTTTTGAATATTTAATGACCCATGTCAGCTGCCTGCAGACGTCATTTCCATATTCTAGCAAAGATACAAATCCTGATCCGCTCGGCTGAAGATATTTGGAGTTATCAACAAAGACCTGAAGGTGGGGAATTCTAAACCTGTGTTATTTTCCTTTGAAGTTGCTATCGGCTAACAGGTTAACTGTAAAATCATTGTTTTTGTCTATGTGTGGTTACATTTACGGTCAAAGTTCCTGATCAGTTTGCTGGTAGCTGCATAGAAACTAACATGCCTGTCGGTTCAAAAATGAATTTTATTCCTTTATTGAAATTTCGCGTGGTAATCACAATGTCGAAAGTTGCATTTGTTCGGATCAAGGTAAAATTGAAAGTGTTCCACGCCTGTTAAAATTTCGAGCGTATTTTATTCAGAATGATCTTCGTCATGCAAACACTGTTTGGGTGTGATCGACCAACGGAAGCCGTCGACTATAAAATAAATTTAAATTAAAATGATCTTTTATATTTTTCATTGTATTCATAAAGAAAATGTCGGGCGTTGAGGTCACTTCAAATCCTTACATTCGCTTTCAACCTCCTTAAAAGTTCCTTTCCTTCCACTTTTTCCAGATGTAGTCTATCCAAGCTTTCGTTTCGGCAAATTTTACATAAATGTTGTGGTTATAATGTGTGACCAATATGAATTTTATGAACCTTTGCAATTGATGGATTAATGTAAGAGGTTGATCCAAAACTTTTTATGACTTTCGCACATTTATAGAAAACCACAGCTAAAACTGAAACTCGACTAAAATTCAAAAGTGGCCTCGGATTCATATACAGCTTGAGCCCGTTGTAAAATGCGCTGAATTCTGCCGAATTTTGGCTAGTTAATTTAACGGCTGGGTGAAAGCTGTCAACATTTTTCACTCACTTATTTTAAAATACTTAAGTTTGTGCTTTTTTGAAATAAATTTAAGCTCAGTATTTTCGATCCACTCATGGAAGGTCAAAGACGATTGATAAAAAAAATATATTCAACAGAAAAGAAAATATATCAAGGCAAGTCATGCTCTTTTCTGATTCCTTGAGACCAACTGGAGCGAATATCAAAACAAAAGTTAGGTGGTGTTTAAAGCGAGAGACTGGTAGGGTTAATTGTGGACAATTCGTCGACAGCAAAGAGTTCTCAATAAAAAAAAGCCACTATGTGAAGGAAGTTCTAAATATTATATATAAAAAAAGAACTGTAAAAAAATTGTTTTGGAATGGAAAAATACCCCGTAGTTCTCGTTTAAAACAATTCTCGACAAACTATTTTTCCACATCTCTGAGGCAGTAGTTGAAAACTAAACAACGACAAACTAACATCAGTGTTCATTACCAGCGGCTTCAGCTGAAAAGCATACAGCTATCACCTGCACAGCGAGCGGTAGTTACCAAGATCTCACAGAAAAATTTACTTGTCGATACATTTAACCTGTAGCAAGGGAAAAAGTAAGCCTCTAACGAGCACTAAATTGTCCACTTGTTTAAGCAGTAAAGTGAAATAAACAGCGACCTAAAGGAGGTGGACACCTGATGACAAATTATATCACGTAGTATACTTATTAGTATAGCAGCACTGCCAAGCATATGGTCTTAACGCTTAACAGTTAGCCTAGCTAGCACTCCGGTTAGCGTAAAAGCTCTATGGGCAGCCTAAATAGCACTATTGTTAGCCTAATTTACCTTAGAAAGCTTGCGGTTAGCCTACATATTATTGGGCTTAGCTTTAAGCCATCGATGGCCCTGAGGTTCTCGCTTGGTATTTCAACGACCTGGGTCCAATCCATCTTAAGGTCATTTTTTATTTAACTCGACAAAAGTGCAAACTGTAATCGATAACTCAAGTGTTAAATTTAAAGACGTTTCGCACAGGGAACCTCCAGGAGGTCGATGCCATATGTAAATTGTATCAGCTACAGTCGAACCTCGGTTGCGACCACCTCTCGTTAGCGAACGCGGCCACTTTTAGATCTTAAAGTTTTTCAATTTCCTTTAGTTTTTAACCTCTCGTAAGCGACCACTTGACAGATAATAGAGCGAAATTGGATAATATGGTGTTATAACATTATTGCATTCCTGGATAGTACAAGATACAGAAATTTCTCAATAGGAAGTACAGGATTTTTTCTTGAAATTGACTTTTCATATGAATAAAACATTTAAAACACGGGGTAAATCTCTCCAGTTACCATATGCTAATGAGGCAAAATTTTTGCCCAATATGGTAAGCTCTCGTAAGCAACCACCTCCCGCAAACGACCAGCTAGGCTTGACATTTTGGGTGGTCGCTTACGAGAAGTTCAACTGAATTTTTAAAAGTTGTCTTAAATTAACTCTCTAGTCTTTCGAGGTCATAGCTGTATTAAATTAATATTGTTATTTTTTTCAGTTAGCTAGACACTGGTATGGATATAAAGGACATTCTGTTGTGGCATGACGTCAAAGTGTCCGCCATTGTGTTTGTCAGCGGCTTTGTTCTCCTTGTCTGCCTGACACAGTTCAGTGTAGTCAGCGTTTTCACCAACATAGCGCTGGTCTGCCTCGCTCCGATGTTGGCCCTACGACTTTTGTTAACTGCAAGATCAGCGTTTCTGAGAAGCGAATTTGAACACCCGCTCAAGTATGCCTTGCCGGTTCCTTGCGTTTTAAATATGGAAGAGTATATTCCTTTTAACAAGCTTATTCATATATTTGCTACACATGATTTAGCTCTTTTTGCTGGGTAAGAAACTTGTACCCCCGCGGTTTTGGGAGCGGACTTTGCCGTCATTTGATAATGTCACACTAATGTCTCCTCAATTTTCGGAACACTTACTAGAGTTGGAGCCATTTTTTAATTGCATGATAGAACTCGTAAACTTAATAGGAGCGCTTCAACGTAGGAAGATTTGTTCGCCCAACTTGCGAAACTGTGGCCAGACATTTTTTTTCTTTCCTCTCGAAAAGGTCAGTGGCCACTAATGATAAGTAAAAGTGGTCTGTGATTTTCTTGTCACATGTTACAACTAAATCAGCACATTACAAAGCCGAAGACACGGGGGGAGAGTCTCATAAACTAGATGCTAAAACATTTCCTCATATTACAGAAACATTTACACTTTTTAGAGCTGGCCATGACTACAGTATTGCCTAGTTCCTGTACGGCTTTCTCTCAGGCCTTCACGGTCAATCGATTTCGATGACCTATCGTCCGAGACGGGGAGTAACACAAACTTTCGCCTCGGGCCACGTGACCTGAAAACGATTGACCGAAGCGAAATATCGAGGCCTAGGAGCTAGGTAAACTAGAATTTACAGCAAAACTCAGTGTATAATGAAGGAAAAAACCTAACCTCTTCCGAGATTGACTGCATTCACTTTATCACCAATAAGTAATGAACTCCCAACTACAAAGATAATAGTTTCAGTCGTTATAGGTCAGATGATTTTTCTATGCAAACTCACTCAGATAAATCGAATATTTAAATATTCTTTCTTGAAGTGCGCGCGTGTCATTCTCCAAAACTGAAGCAACACAACTTCCGAAAAAAATTGAGTCATATGATAATTATCGCAACTACGTTTTGTTTGAATTGCAGATCATATTTATCGAAGGACATTGAAGTATCTAAGGATAAGGTAAGTATCAGTGGTTTATAATTCCGTAAATGTGTGTTCTATTTGGAATACTTGTTTTTCAAATTCAAGTGAGAAAGTAACATGCAAATAAAAAACACTGATCGTAAGTAGAAATTTTGCAGATTAAACAATGTTAACCAGTGTAGCAAGAAATGGAACACTCGACTGGGGGAGGGAGGGGGGAGGGGTAAGGCACCAGTGGTTGAATTTTGTGGTGATGGTTTTCTTTTCAAAATCCCAAAACAGGCTGACCAACTCGGTGAAAAAGTTGCTGAGTTTGCTGTTTCCATGACTACAAAGCTGAGAGGACTTTTCTTGGTCGATGACTTATCTGACTCTCTGAAGGTAGGATGCCCTGAGGGAGGGAGCTAATCTACAAAGTTTTATACCGGGGAGGCTCGCCCCGAGATCCAACCCAAACCTTTTGTATACCAGTTTGTCAGAAAACGTACCCCTTTCACGTACCTTTAATCAAAAAAGGTAACCACATTCACATGCTTTCATAACCGTCCTGTTATGAATAAATCGCCAGGGTTTCTCAAACGCTAGACAACCTGCAGGTCATAAAAAAACTGGGACTCACAGAAGCTCTGGCTAATTAACTAAGACTCCCACTACTTTACCCTACTAAGTTATTAATTTCTCTACTTTACTGCCGTGTTCGCTCATGCCACTTAGTCAAGCGCTCTGACTCACGCATGCATAGTGACTGCACTCGCACTCACACAGCGTACACGCGCGCACGAGCTGACGCGAAAGTGAGTTCGTGTCAGAAATTTCGCGCGTTGCATAAATGCTGCCTCCCCAGGTCCCTCTCTACAATAAACATAATTCTCGATACAAAATAGAGGAGTTTTGGATGAAATTATTTTCAGAGGATTTTAACTCCGTAAAAAAAATGAAAACGTTTCTAACTTATCAGAAAATTAGGTACTTTCCCATCCAATCAAGTAACGTAATGATTTTCTAATTTCACAGTTGTTGGTAGGCTTGTACGTTCTCTCTTACGTGGCTCAGTGGTTCAGCGGCATAACGCTGATTTTCATGGGTAAGTAATTAGAGAGTTCTGAAACATAATTTTGTCTTGCGGATAAAAGGCTAGTACAATCCAGCACTCACCTGGGACAGAAACAACAAGTCTACATCGGGCCTGGATGTACTATACCTCTGCAGCTCAATTTCAGTTTCCGTAGCATGGAGGGACTAAAGGGTGGCACACGGAGACATGTAAGAGAGACTTTTGTCTCCGCAACATGTTGCATGAAATTCAGCAGTTTTGAATTCGTGCGTAATGAAGCAGGGACAAAATGACCTCCATTTTTTAATGTCGCATCATGTACACTGCTCTTGCAAACTGTCACCGCTACCACATAAGAATGAACCAATATCCGCTTGCGTACTGTCCCTGCAACATACGTCCTATGCGTATACACGAAGGGGCTTGTCCCAGCTTCACGTTCCCGCAACATGTCCCCTAGTGTGTGCCGACCCTTTCTTAACGAGTCTTTCCTTGGCTTGCAGCATTCATTGGAGCTTTCACCATTCCAAAGATTTACGACATGTACAGGGTAAGTATTCAAACTTTTTTGCTGCTGTGACAATGAAGAAAATCTAATTAATTTCTCCTTTAATGCAACAAAAATGCGATATGCCAGGCATAAATGTAACTAAGTTGACTCGTTTCTTTTTCAACAATAATTTTTTTTTTCTACGTGGAATCAAGCCATAGTGTTTAGGTTTTATTTAAACATAGAGAATGTATAACTAAAGTTAATATTGACAAAACCTTGTTGAGACTAGAGGTCACTTTTGTACTCTTATAAGGATATATTTACTTAATTAAAAGAAGGGAAAACGTTTATCCCTCGGCGGCCTCCACCTATTCAATGCTAGGTCAAGAGGGTATCAGTAGAGTTTTCCATAAGTTTAAAAACTGTAGACAACTTTAAGAAGGCCGGAAGCTATTAAAGTTCACCTAATTGACGTGCGAATGCCATAGGTATCCAATTACTGTACATACAGGTATCAAATAAGCCATTTCCAAGTTTCTTTTTACCTCTGTTTCAAACTGAGTCCTGGCGCACAACCTTTCATACGGAAATGTGCTTGATTTGCAAAGCAATGAACGTGCAAGAAAACCACATTTCAATATGAGAGGTTGTACACCAAGACTCGTTTTGAAACAGGTAAAAAGCAACTGGGACATGGCTTATTGATACCTGTAATTGGATAAGGTAAGAGCAACTCGAAAATACCCTGGGCGCCAGAGTTTTTTTCTTGCGCGGTTTCCATTGCCGGTCATGTCTCTATTGTGACCCGCGCGGCTTCGCCTCTCGCGGTTTCGCCTCTCGTGCCAGAGGCCTTCGGCTGCCGAAGCGAAGCGAAATATTTCCGTCCAGCGCGCGTGAGAAAAAAACCTCTGGTACGGAAATGGCTTATTACAAAAAGTTAAAATTGATTCCTGAAGTTGGACACCCACGTGACCGCGCACCGATTCATTGGCCAATAGGCGCGTGGAGAACCAATCACGATCGAGAATTTTGTTATAGCTACGATTATGGTACTATAATAATCACGTATATGAACTAAAGTACATGTTTCTGCTTTAATTTCTAGACGGAGATTGATTCGTGTGTGGGAAAAATAAAGAGTGCTGTAGAGGACGCCACTGGCAAGTAAGTGCTTCTAAACAGTGAAGAGAAAGTTAACAAGGACAACTTTTTCTACCTACCTGAACGCAAGATACAAAGACTAAACTGCAAAGTTGTGGCTGAAACGGAGATTAGTCCACAGTCATTCTTTCAATAACGACAGCGAAGGTCTTGCGAGGTCCCAAAGGGTCCTAAAGAAACGAATACTCCATATTCACCACAAGAACCAAAGCCTTTGATTTTTATGCTGAATATACAGTATAGATACTGCGTTTAGTTGAGCAATAAAGTAAACTTTTTGCGTCCCAACAATAGTGTAGCGCGGATTAACCCTCGTACGTATAAGCTAACTCATACCTTCACCGTGGTACATGGGGGGGGGGGGGGGGGGGGGGAAGTGGGGAGGAAACCCCCTTTTAGGGCCACGGGAAATTACTTTGCCTTTTTTTGAAACCCCGCCCCTTTCCACCCAAAAAAAACACAAATTTTTTGGTTGCCGAAAAAAGAATGGCCCCCAAAAAGGGGGGGGGG
>Ga0126339_10001152_pt1 | contig 17187 bp, 11 predicted proteins | sample OrbTmetagenome_2_FD_92532 | JGI IMG/M metagenome (GOLD analysis project Ga0126339, IMG submission 92532) | Coral microbial communities from Petempiche,Puerto Morelos, Mexico - Orbicella T R C metagenome | ecosystem: Host-associated > Invertebrates > Cnidaria > Coral | place: Petempiche,Puerto... | reverse complement strand
GTAGTAGTAGTAGTAGTAGTAGTAGTAGTAGTAGTAGTATTGAACGTTACACATGAGCACCATCATCTTACAGGCACAACGCTCGGGACTTGAAAGTTAAATTAATGTACAACTTATATGCGTGGGTACGACGCATGGTGAAAGTTCATCTAATCCAAGTATGATGGTTCACATGATTTTTTTCAAAGTTCCGACTCCTTCATGCTTATTTTAGCGAGTTATGCTTTTTATCTTTGCGGCTTAAAGAGATTGTCTCAGAAACGTTTACATGCTTGTTCTCTCAAACTGGTGCTTCGGGGTGAAATTAGATAGTATGACGTCATCATGCATAAGGCTTTTGTCATATTAAAATTTTATGTTTTTGGCGCCATTTTCAGACATAGAACGCAATTAATATATCAGAAAACTCTTCACAGTTACCTGCGGGACATTTCCAACAAGAAGAAGAACGGTTGCTATAGGTACCAGGCATGCAAAACCTGCAGACGCTGCAGCTGTAGTGAGGTTTGGGTATGGACGTTCCGCATTTAGAACATATGAAGCCTGAATTAATAAGATGATCACCCACAAAACGAAATTCTTCATCGTGCAGGGTTATATGGAAAGACGCCGACGGAGCACATTCCCTGCGGAAAAGAAATTAAACATTTCAAGATGTTTAAAACACTTCAAGAAACTCTGCAAAGAAAAACATGCAGATGGAAGAAAGTTTTAGTGACTTTAGTGTACCGTGATTTATAGACTACAATAACAGCAGTATTGTTCTCAAAGAAAATGACAGAATTATCAGAGACCAGAATGAAGTGGCTGAAACGCTTAATGATTTCTTTAGCCATGTTAATGGCCACTGTGGAAAAAATACATATTAGAACAAAGCTGAATGCTTTATCCTCAAGAAAATGGTCCATTTCATTCTTGTATCAGAATGCTGCGTTGGCGCGATTTCGTCGTCCGTGTTCGAAGACCATGTGCTCTAACTCGGGTGGTCTAATTGTATGGTTTTTACGGTAGAGCGACCTTCGTTGCAAGTGAACACAGGATGATACCTCGTGAGTTGTAAACATGTTGCTGATGTGAGCGACTCGAAGGAAAAGCCGTGTTTCTAGATCTTTGTGCAGTGAAAGTCCTGTCCCCTAGACAATCTTGAAAATAACAACGAATAAAGCCGTGGACCACGATCGTATGCCTGATAGTTTCTAGTTTGGCTTTAATTAAGAACAAAGCTATTTGGCAACGCTTGTTACGTCGCAAAAATTGCACAAAAATGTTTAGAAATTTAATTTTGGTTGTACTTTTGCATCAGACCAAATAAAGGAAGAGAGCAACGAATTTTTTAGAGCAACTTTTGAGCAACTTTCGTTACATAAAGCAACTTTTGACTTTTAATGAGTAACGTTTTGAGAAATTGCAGGCAACTTTTTGGAAAATCCCGAGCAACTTGTGGAAAGCCCTAGTCGTCGCTGTCGTGAGCGCACGCCCACGAGCAATACCGCTAGCCATGATAACCATGAGAAATAGAAATCAAAGCTGTTCAAATGAAAAGGAGAAACCAAATATCACTCAATTAAATTGCCGGTTTAAACTAAAGTTCAAAGGAGAGATCAGGGAGTTATAATGACTTGAGTATTTTGTGCCACTTTTGTTGGAATGCATTTTGGGTTCCCGTAATAATTAAAACGTGTTTTCTTTCTTTAAATTGCATCTAACCTGATTAAGGTGTTCTATTGAGGATGGTCGAACATTTTTGCACTTACAAGAGTACTTGTAAAATCTTCCAAGTAGTAAGCAATGATTGAATAGTTTTGTATTTGTTTCAGCGGTCCCAAAAGGTTTCCGCTGTGAGCTTCTCGTTTTCATCATGACTTGTTGTAAGTTGTTTTGCAAATGCTGTTTATATTTATTTGAGCGGTTCCAAAAGGTTTCAGCTCTGGTCATGAGTCTAATCGACATCTTCGTTTTCCTCATGACTTATTGTTGTTTTGTACATGACTGTTTTTCAAGGGTGTAATTTTTGCTGCCCTTGATTCATTCTTATGTTTTATTATTTTGACTTTTGTTGTTTCTTTGCGGCCTCACGAGTTGAATTTCCATCATGTCTTTCCATTTAATTTACATAGCAGCGCTACCCGTCGTTTTATGTACGTATGTGTTTGTCTTGGCGCTTTTCTCTCAATCGCTATGGGTCTCCGTTCTCTTCGCCCCGCTCTTTCCTACCATTTCCTTCCCGCTCTGGGTTAGCAATCTTATTCCTTCTCGGATTACTGGGGCATAAAACTGCCCTCCCTTGAGGCGCACTTACCTCCGTTCAGGGTTTTCTGTCTCCCTCATGCGTGTTAGCTTTTTGTTCCACCTACTTTCAATCCTCAGTGTGTGTGTGTAGGGCGTGGCGAGAGGAGAGGGGGCACGCATACCAAGCCACAAAGTCTTACCCCATGAGCTAATTATCTTGGTACTCCTCTATGGGCGGCTTTAGGCGCCTGATAATACTCACATTTCCGACGACTTCCTGCGTTCAGTCTTATGGTTTTGCTTTAGCGAACGTTTTACTCGCTGGCCTTTTTCAGACCTGAAGTGTTCTGCGGCAGGTTATCTCCCCACCTCTCCGCATGGTAGTGGCTTGGATTTTCTCAAACAAGCAAATATCGACGAGGGATAAACGTTAGACAGTTTTAGAACCAATTGCACGTTGACCCTCGACTTTGTCAGGCTCTTTTCTTGCGGATAGCATGTCCCTCGTTTGATGGAGACTCTGCATCAGTATCCTATTATATGAGGCTGGCTGATGTCTTGAGGGCGAGAGCCCCGGCTGACGGTTGCTCTGTCAGTGTCAAATCTTCGAAGGTATATCAGCGATTTTAATCACTTAAGGATTTCGCTCTGGCTTTCCCTCCGCTATTCCACCCTTTAAACGCCCGGCTGCTTCGATTTCGTAATAAAACTTAAAAGTATATTATGTTTCTTCTTCTAGTGTGGGACTTGGACTTAAGTTTCGGGCTTTCTTCTTCTTAGGATTTCTTTGTCTCTGAGTTTTGGGTGTGCCCACTTTCCTTTGTTGTGCCTCGGTGCATTTTGCTCGCTTTAATTATCGGCGTTCGATTGCCCTTAACTCAATATGCGCAAAGATAAGACCGGTGAGAATAAATTTAGTTTTTCATGGCCCCGTATTTTTCGTTCATATTTACTTTCGTCAGTTGTTAGAACAGTGTATTAGTAACAGTAGTAGTATTGCATCTGTTAGTTGTATTATTTTTTCTCCCTATTAGTAATACCGTTGTTATTTAGAATTAACTCCTGTTAAAAAGGTTGTTGTATTGTGTACAATTTTACAAAATTAAAGTTACTTACGTCACTATCACTACTAACAACTTGCAATACCAATCAACATTGCTAGCAACACTACATAAAGTGTAGTATTGCAATAAAAATAAATTTAAAAAAATAATAATAATAAAAAAACAAACACATACAAAACAGCATATCCAAAATAGGGAAAGGTCATGAGGACAACGAAAATGCCAATTAGACACATGACCACAACGTAAATCGCTCAAACAAATACAAAACAGCATATGCAAACAACCAAAAGCCATATAGAATCCTAACTTGTCGCATGACCAAGCCGGAAAACCGTGTGGACCCGCCAAAACAAAATACAAACAGCACAAGGGAACGAAAGGCTTGAGCGGAAATAGCTTTCGAGCTAATGAAAACGAAATGTACAACGACAGGGCAAACAGAGGGCAACATAAAACTAGCAAAACAAAAATACAGACCGCTAATAGCTAAGCCAACAGCTAGGGAGCCGTGACACGCCTGCTGTTATAGAAAATAGGGAGAAACAAAATTAAAAATAATACTTCCTGGTTTTCTGCGCTACACGGGATTAAGGAGCAGCGACATGAGGAGCCGCAACAGGAGCAACAGGAGAAACAACAGGAGCCATGGCAAGAAGAGCAGCAGGAGTTACCACAGGCGCTGCAAGAGGAGCAGCAGCAGGAGCAGAACAGCATACAAATATAACAATGACGTTGGCGATTGGGTTGACCAACGCTTGAGGAACTTGTTCTAAATACATGTCAACGGAAATAGCTCCAAAGAGATGGAGAGAGAGATATCTAGGTGTGTATCTTTTACAATTTTAGTTCGAAGTGGTAAAATGCTAATTTGCCAACTCTTATATACGCTGAGCTAAGACCGCTGAGAATAGAAGCGATATCCAACATGTAAGAAATCACTTTTATTCACATATGTGTGATATCATTTTTGATATCATTTTTGATGTTATTATTGAAATCGTTTTGGTTCCTTAGGTGGGAGCCGCGGTGGCCTCATGGCTAGTGCGGTCGTCCCCGGATCGAGCGGTCCGGGTTCGAGCCATTGCTGGCGACATTGTGTTGTCTTCTTGGGCAAGACACTTCACTCTCACAGTGCCTTTCTCCAACCAGGTGTATAAATGGGTACCGGCAAACGTAGTGGGTAGCGATGGACTAGCATCCCATCCAGGGGAGAGAAGAAATACTCTTACTCGCTTCATGCAACAGATACCGGGATAAACTCCAGCCTGATGGGCCACTTGGCTTGTCCCTTTAACTGCACTTAAACTTGTTAGTGTATGATCGAAGCATCTTGGGATTTTCTTTCGAAGTCTTTGGCAATCTTCGGTTACCTCCGGACACGCGGAAAATTTGGGGAATCTTCGGAAATTCTCGTAAAATGTTCGAAAGCGGTCGTCTGGCCTTGGGACAACTTTTAGAGAATCTTTGGAAATCGCAAGTCTTTACACAAAGAGTTTAGCGTGAACAGGGTCACTTTGAGTATTGAGCTTCAGACTTTTCTTCCTGATCATGAGCATTTCAAAAATCAAGCATTCAAGCTTGCTCCGGCATTTCTTAAGAATTCATTCTGCATTCTAAGTTTACAATTATTCTGCATTCTAAGTTTAATTCGGTGTAAGGATCCCATGTTGTTGCTGCATAAATTAAAAAATAAATAAATAAATGAATAAATCACTTCTAATAAAGGTCGAATTAAGCCAGAATAAGCTAATGTCTTGTTCTTAGGAGAGTTCATAAGTAGATTTCGTTTCAGGAAAGCAAGTACTATTAGCTTGGCAGATAATGTTATCAATATGACTGTTCCAAATGTTCACGAAATAATAACACCCACAATCAACGACATAATTGGTTGCCACATTGTCTTTCAATAGTACACAAATAACACCACTCTTTTTACCGCGCAATAAACTGTGAAAAAGACCCCGCTCCCCCATTCAATGTTGCTTGTTTGTACGTCAAGGTCTCAGCAATAGCCCTTTTCACGGTTTACTTTGCTCATTTGCATTACAATAAAATCTAGCAGGTAGGTTAGGCAATTTCGGGCTATTTTGTAGTTTTAGCTCGAAATTGCCTCGCATCGACTTTGTATTACATTGTAATGCAAATGAGAAAAATTAACCGTGAAAAGGGCTATTGCCACACAACATTGTTGGGGGGGGGGGAGGGGAAGGGGAACTGAAACGACAAGCTAAGAGGGCACAAAGGGATCACAGTGACGAAATAGGGGGTACCTTGAGGTGTCAACTAATTGGAGGGTTTGGTCATTGGGAGGATATGGTCGTGCCCATTTATCCGGGTGGAAATTCCTGTCCCACTTTTTATCCCATTGAGCTAGCTTTGTAATGCTCATCAGTTTTGTAAAGGGGAGTCAGTGGCAGACTGAGTGGTCGGTGTCGAATGCTTTAACAAAATTCATAACTAAGATGTCCGTTTGGCCACCATCGTGCATGTAACAGTTGTTGACAGGTTCTTTGATGAAGCCGAGTAACTGAGTCTTGCTGGCGCGTTTGTCTCTGAAATCATGCTGTAGCGGGTAGAGAATGTGGTGATCCTTTTCATGGTGCATAATAGAGCTCGTTTCTATGCCATCCATCAGCATAAAGACGTTCGTGCTAATTGTTTCTACGCATCGTTACTGCGCACGCAAATTCACTTACCACGTCATGCATGAAAGCGCGCGCTAAGCAATAAAAAGAACAATGATAGGGCAGATGGCCATTGCTATAGCTTTGCCTGGATTTAACGATCTTGGACGTCCGGTGACTCCTATTTTTCTTTTGATGGATCATTTTCTCTATCGATTCTCTACGTTAAGCGGAAAAATGAAGAAAATCTATCGACTAGAAGTTGGAATTTTTTCCAAAATGTACCATCCAATTCCGTTCTCTTTGGCTCTTCGTTTATCTGTGCGACGGTTTCAAATGCCTCTTGAAAGGTTAAGTTTTGCGAAAACGTTGGTAATATTTGGAATTGTTCACGCAACAGACCCACTCCTACAAAATATGTTTAAGATCGTTTACCTCCGTTGACTCACCTTCGATATTTTTAACTATAAACCCCTGTAGACTATGCTGAATTACGTGCGCCAATTTTTCAAAATCAGGCTACTTTTCCATACGCTTTAATTTGAAACAAAGTCGGTGACCCCCAATGTTTTTTTTGCATTTCTGAAACAAATAACTTAGTATCTGACCGCAGTAAAAATAAAAAAAATGTCCTTAATAGCCATGCAGGTGAGTGTGATCGGTCGGTAGTTGCTTGGATCACACTTTGGACCTTTCTTGTGCATTGGAATTATATTGACAGTTTTCCAATCGTGAGGTATTTCGCCAGTTTTATATGATTTCCTCAACAGAAAACACTATGTTAGCTATATTAGCTACGGGATTGGCTAACTCCTTCAAATTTCTTAGTGTCATTCCGTCCAGGCCAGGTGCTTTGTGTGTATTCAATTTCAACAACAGTTCCCGTGTTATGTTGACATCATTCATTTCGGGGTAAGTAGATGATGAAGCAAAATGAAGCAAGCTCATTGGTTGCTATGCATAGCAAACAACTGTGATTGGTTCACAGAAATCACGCCACTGTCAAACTTGACTCAAGCGTCGCTTGTCGTGGAATAGAAGACTTACGGCGAAAGTAGAACTGAGTTGCGAAATATACAACATTAGTCAAAATGCTTGGCCGAAAAAACCTGGACGTTGCCTTTAACATTGTAGTTAAAAAAGGTTGCTCGGAAAACCTGCGGTTGCGGTTACGTTGGAGGCCATTCGACTCGAGCTTTGAATGAAAGGAGTGTTAGTTACGGTGGAAATTTGTGTCCTCTGTGGTTTGTGATTCTCAAGTGCGTTTGAGATAGTGTCGGAGACCCTTTCTAGCTGCGACGTAGACGGCCGTGAGCTGTAGTGCGTTATACTTTGTTCCCTGCTATGCCTTGAGACGAACAGGAACATTCGCATCGGAAAGCAAACTTATGTGTTCATTTTAAGAAGGGGTGTTGTGATGTTTCTTTCCAGACACTAATCTGAGCAAACAATCATTTTCAGATTGCGAAAATTTAATTTTTTGTAATAAATTAATCTCTTAAAGATTTTGCTTATTGGGTTTCTTTGTTAAATTCGAAACAAGGCCATGCTTTCTTGCCTTGAAATTACTTCAAGACCCATTTTGAGTTTCGTTTAGTCTCGCTCGACTGAGTCTTTTTGTTTAAAGAAACGTACTCTTCTTTCCCATTCCTGCTTCTCATACCTTTTCACAGCCTCGAAAAGACTACTTTCTGCATTTTCCTTCGCCCAGTCACGTAAAATGTTACCTAAATTTCCAAAACTTTTCCGCCATTCTAAATGTTTGTTGTATCGACGTCATCTCTGCGTCTGTCCTCTAACAGATGATAGGTGAGAACCAATCAAAATGCGGGAACAGTTTGACTTATTATATAAAGTACGATACATTACTTTAGAAATAGGAAACAAGTACCGTGTCTCTCTCGAGTTACAGAAATGCAAGTGGAAGTTTGGGAGAACGAGAAATACTGTGGGACTGCACGAGTTGACAGGAGAATGCTTTCACACCTTTTTCGAGTTCTCCCAAAATTCCAAGAAAGTTTCTATGACCAGATAGAAACACAGAGAACACGTTTACTATTTCTTCTAGAACATTCCGTGACGAAAAAAAGAGAACGTGTTTACTTTGGTCATCCGAAAATGTAAGTTTTCTTTGCTCTCGCGATTACGTCAACAGCTCGTGCTACAATCTGTGACAAAATTGTCGACACATTGACCTTCTTAACCCCCTATTTAATCACTGTGATCCCCTTTTACCCTCCTAGCTTGTCCTATCAGCCCCCCTCCCCCAAACAATGTTTTGCGGCAATTGCTGTGATCTTGAGATACAAAAAAGCAACATCGAATGGGGGATCAGGGTCTTTTTCACAGTTTATTGCGCGATAAAAAGAGTGGTGTTATTTGGTGCACTAAGGCACTATTGAAAGACAATGTGTGAACTAATTATGTTGCTGATTGTGGGTGTTACTATTTCGTGAACAGTTGGAACAGTCATATTGATAACATCACCTGCCAAGCTAATAGTACTTGCTTCCCTGAAAGGAAATCTACAGATAAACGCTCCTAAGATCAAGACATTAGCTTATTTTGGCTTAATTCGACCCTTATTAGAAGTGATTTTTTTTATTTATGCAGCAACAACATGGGATCCTTACACCGAAATAAACTTCGGAAAAATAGAAGTTGAACAGCAACAAGCTGCACGCTTTGTATTCAAGAAGAACAATATTACCGCTAGTGTAAGAGAAATACTTGATCAGCTCAGCTGGGATGGAAATCTCTTCAAAGCAGGAGGAAAGTAATTAGACTCTCTATGTTGTATAAGCTACACAATGGTCTAGTGGCTGCAGATGGAATGCCAGAGCTATCTTCAATGCGTAGGTCTGGCAGCCACTTAAATTCACACGCATATAAAGTTTCACATTCAAGAACCAATTACCACAAGTACTCTTTTTTCTCCACGCACAAAAAGCAAATGGTATTCGTTGCCTGAGGACATTATTACCCTGCCGAGCTTGGACTCGCTTAGAAATTCACTACTTGCATTTACTGTTTGATTTTATTTATTTATTTTCTTGCTTATTTCTTTCTTAATTTGCACATTTGCCAGATGATTTATTTGTTTTCTTTTAAAGAACCTCCAGAAGAATCTTCTGCAATGAAAGAGGTGGGGTAACTTGGAAGAGGAATAATAATAATAATAATAAGACAAAGAAGTGGCCGTCATTTTGTCCACAACCGCACGCTGCTACGCTACTCACTATCTTCAACAGAATAGATAGCGAGTAACGTAGCCAGTCAGAGAACGACGTTCGTGATAGAACGCTAGTAGGTTTATACAAAAATTTGATAGAAACACAAAACTAGCGCAAGCTGTTGACGTAATAATGCATGCAAACTAAGATAATTTATATTTTGATGATCAAATTAACAAGTTTTCTTTCTGTCTTCGCGGAATTTTCTAAACGAATTAGAAAACCTGTTTTCCGTGTTTCCTTGGAAGTTTGGGAGAACTCGAAAAAACTGTGGAAACACTCCATTTTAGGCTCGTATTTCCATAATATTTCTCGTTCTCCTAAACTTCAATTTGTGTTTCTATATCTCGATAGGAACACGGTACATAATTTCTGTTTCTTACATACCCTACGAGCGCTATGATTAGTCACTATATAGTATGCCGAATAAATCTTACGTTTTGATTGGTTCTTACTTATCATCTATTGGAGGACAGACGCTTATATTTCTTATCACATGCACTGTACGGAGCAAAATTACTGAATGCTGATTGGCTGAGACAAAGGGCATTTTTTTCTTAATCACGAGGGCACTTTTGGTAATCAAGAGGACATGATTAGCACGCCTGCATTAAGTTTGTTTCCTGCTTCAAAAAGCTTTAAACGGATTTTGAAAAGGAATTTCTGAAACGCATCGCTTCTGAGTTTGTTCTAAATGCAATTATTTCATTTTAACGTGAAAGAAAATCGACATGCGGCAAAGCGCAGTTTTTTGGTGGGAAAGCAAAAGGATTCGGGCAATTCTGTGAAAACTTTGAAAATACGCGTGAAATTAATCCTTAATTGCCCTCGGGCCCATGCGATTACATAACCTTATAGTCAAAATATTTCAAGAGGTATTGGAGTACCATCTAAAATTATTATCACTTTGTCGAGCATTGTGGCGCATTTTGTGGGCTAAAATGGAGAATTTGGCGGGCTAAAATGTACTTTAGCCCGCTGAAATAAACCAATAAAAAGTGAGAATCAAAAGATCGTACGATGTAAGCAGGCAATCAAAATCGAGAAGCTCTTACAACTTTTGAAAACTTAAATGGCAAGATTTTGTAAATTCTAGCCAGCTTCGCTTGATTTATTGTTCAGACTGTTTCGTTGTTAGTTTTTCTCGGTTTTATATTTTCTCGATGCAATGCCCTCCAAAGTGATAATAATAGTAATAGAGTTTATGTTCTTGAGCATAAATATGTTTTGGGTTCATTTTAACCCTCGCCTGGCGGCTCGGGCTAAAATGACTCTATGTCGGGCCCAAAACATATTTAGGCACGCGAACATAAACTCTATTGTCTTATTAGATATTGTGTTAACAAAAATATATTGCTGCAATAGACCTCTTTAGCTTGGGCGGTTTGTTTTCCCATTGTAGACCACGTGATGTTCTCCAGAGAATTTTTCTTTTACCTTTCTTAAACTTATTCATTCATGCACATGCGACTATTTAAAAATTTGAAAGCAAAAATTCTCAAGAGTATCATCACGTGGTCTACAATGGGGAAACCAACCGCCCGAGCTAAAGAAGTCTATTATATTATTCACTTATTTGTCCCTTCTTTATCTATGGCTTATCGATTTGGGGCAATACTAATAGTTCTGCCCTTAGACTTTTAATAATTTTAGTAAACAAGGTCGCTGTGTTTATTAGTTTGTTTGCTACTTACATAAAAGTAGTGTAGATCCCCGGCGGAAGCTTCTGGAAGTTTTTGCACGAAACAGCCCTGCAATTTAACACGTTATGTTATGTCATTTAAGCTGTACAGCTGGCAATACCTAGCCGTCACCTAACGTCGCCCCAGGAACGCCAGAGAAGAACATTATTCCGACTTTCAACGACCGATGACCCGAGATTGAGTGTTTACTAAAAAGTTCTTAGACCATGTACGATAGCACTGATAGCCTTATTAAATTCAATTTTTGTGGCTTCCCCGACAGCATTTATCACTTGCGAGAGCTGTCTACAGAGCATGACTGGGATCTAGGTATGTTTAGTAACGATGGTAAAAATCAGGTAAAAAAGGCCACACTGAATTAATAAGCTTCTGGTCAGAAAAATGATGATATGATTATATAATTAATTTATAATTAATTTACTTTTGTTATCTCTGTACTTACAAGGTCATATTGGATGGCATTTCGTCGAATATATTTTCCGGTAGTAACTGCAGAGGATTGTCAAATAGTGTCCTGAAAACAAAACATTAATTAATGTAGCTAGCGTAACAAAATTACTGAATACACAACTTATATTATAGCACGACGACAATAAACAAAATTGTACACTTTGATGAGCTCTCGTAAGGACAAAGCAACAATCCTTAAAATGGTATCGGTTCCATTATTTCCGGTAATATCGATGTGTTCCTAGATATTGCTTATTTTTATTGGTATCGCCTTTCAACTACATTTGTAGAAAGTGCAGATACTTCATACTTCTTAAGTACCCAAAATTGGGCAACATTTTAATTTGAGGCAGAAAATATCTCGATTTACTCCAAATGTCAGTTCTGGCACACTTTAGAAATGATTCAACATTTCCAAAAAGTTTAATAACAAAATAAATACCAGAGAAAAATTGGACAATTTTTTTTTTTTTCAAACAGAATGCGTTGTGTTTCGGATCTGGTGAAACTCCCTTCTTTTATTTGGGAACATAACTGATACCCGATTACAAAGAGAAGTCTTTTTGTATCCCCAATTGAATTCCTAACAAGAAGGGCTATTGTATAGTATATCGATATATTAAGTAATTGCTCTCATGCTGCCAGTTGATTAAGAAGACTTACAATGTTTTAAGACTACTAAGGCCACTAAAGACGTTACCATCAATACGTTTGATTCGGTTTCCATGAAGGAACCTAAAAACGAAAGAAATCAAACCAAGAAAACAGCCAGGAACAATTGGGACATGCAGGGAGCTGGAAATGGCTCTTTTGTAACATTTCTCCTATTCCGGAGACAGAGGTAATCTTTAGTGTCAAGATTACTCTCAAGAAAACGCATTGTGGAAACTACAATCACCGACAGCGGTCCTTTTCAGGACTATTCCAGCCCAGACGATCACGCCAGACATTTTTGGGAAATATTTTAGCTAGCTGATATATCTATCTTCTCTAAGGGTCAGTTTAGACGATATGTACAACGTGAGTGTGATAAGTGAATAAAGATGGTGAATTTTAAGCTCGGTAATGAAATGTGAAAAGTGAACTGATGAACATGACACGACTGTGGGACAAAGAAAAAATCTGAGTCCCCGACAGGAATCGAACTCATGACCTCCCGAACATCGGGCGGTCGCTCTGTCCACTGAGCTACGAGAACGCATGGAGAGCAAGGTCATTTAACTGAGTTTATATGTCACAGGCGTCCTGCATACTGCTAGGGTCAGCATCTTTATTCACTTTTCACTCACGATGACTTCGACAGTGCTGATGCTAGCAGTATGCACGAAGCCTGTCACATGAACTCAGTTAAATGGCCTTGCTCTCCGTGAGGGTTCGATTTCTGTCGGGGACTCAGATTGTTTCTTTGTCACACGCTCGTGTCATGTTGATCAGTTCATGTTTCACGGTATGTACAACGTTTTCACATTACACAAACTTGCAAAAAATATACAGCACAAACTGTTTACAGTAAATCAAGCCAAGAACTTGCTGGTGCCTGTGGTGTATACGTATGACACAAAAATGTCAAAACATTTAAAAACGTGTTTTAAGATCCTACGACAATTGCAAATTGTAGGCACAAACATGGCCAGTGATGAAAGTTGTATGGGATTTTCGCATGATGTGCCGGGAAAAAGCAACGCGGGCTAGGTGTATCGTTTAAATCGAGCCTAAGAAGACCAAGGAATTCTTATTGTAGACACCTAATAATCCCAACTTCGACGTAGTTTAAAAGACCATCGAGAAATAGTTTTACAATAACTGTCTAATTTCTCGCGCGCTGATTGGCTCATTTTTATCATCAATAAGAGTAAAGACGGATAAAATTTTAATTTATGCAAGCTTTCAAGTTCAACTTTCAGCTCTCAAACTGTCAACTTTTTAACCAATGAGATTTTATGGACTTTTTTAAGTAGCCAATCAAAAGGCGAGAAAAGCTACTGACAATGTTTGCCTCATTTTGAATAAAATTCACTTATCTTTGTTTACGGCAAGTTTACGGCGTCTTTTCCCCTCTTTTATTCTCGGCATTTGACCATTTTGGGGTCTTGTTATTGTAAAAAACAAATTGATGTCAGTTTTAATGCGTCTGTCCTCCTATTAATGATAAATTTGGTCATAACATTGTCAAAGTTTACTGCGGAACCACTTGCCTGCGGATCGTGGTTCCACAGCCACTTTGACAATGTTATCATGGATAAGAGGACAGAAGCATAAAAAACTGACGTCAATTTGTTAATTCGAAACGAAAATTAAAAGGGCGTAAATGTAACTGCTCCTTCCTCCTATTTGCATAATTTTGCCCATCAAACGTCGCATATTTGTTCAACTTTAGAATGAATCGCGGATATTGCCTGTATCTCGCCTAAGATTACTTACAGCAGTTCTAACAATGAGGAACCAGCAAAAGTGTTTTCAGGGATGATGGACAGGTTGTTGTTTATTATCATCCTACAAGACAAGCAGACACAGAAATAAAAACAAAAAACATTTAGCCTTTGTACTACGGTGTTTGTAGCGTACATTCCCGTAGTATGTTGCACATACATTCACAGAGACAGACATACAGAAAGACAGAAAGACAGAGCGACAATGAAAGAGAGACAGAGGGTCAGAAAAACAGAAAGACAGAAAGACAGACATCGACTATATTTTAGTACCAAGGTGAGTGATCAGTTCATTTCATCACTTCGCTTGAAGAATCGAAGCGATAAAAGAATTCATAAAAATTGCAAAGTACCTAAAAGTTCTCTTCGTTATTAAGTACCAATTGACAAAAATAACAGTCACTTACAGTATCCATAGATTCTTGAGCCCAGCAAAGGTGCGATTGTTGACTTGTGAGATTAAATTAAAGCTGAGCATCCTTGCGAAAAAGAATACACTGCATTACTCACTTTTCCTCAACTGTCCTGCAACCTAAATTGGACTGGCTCTTTAGCTGCAATGTCTGTATAGTACATTCTAAAACAAAATTAAACTTTCCATATATGTCACCTTCAATTTCTATTCTAATCTCTGATCAATCTCCCTGGAATTCATAACAAACAAACCACAAAATCAAAATTCATTTTACTTACAACTGCGTTAAATTCTTGCACGCAGAAAACGCATTATCTGGTATGGAAGTTAGCTTATTCTTAGACAAATCCCTGAAAAAAAAAAACAAAAAAACATTAAGCTGAGGCTTAAACAAGGCTTAAACAAGAGTTATATTACACAAGAGAAATTGAACTCTTTGTAGATTAAAATATTTGTTGCAGTTTACATGGAAATCGATAATGCATGGAAAGCACTCAATGATTATGAAGGGGGACGAAACAAATTCTGGCATGGTTCAGAAAAGACCCTTCCCGCATTCCACGTCAGTGCGTACGAACAATAGCACCAAAGAGAAGTTGGGGTGGACATTTTCATACATTTGCTGTAATTTTGTCCACCCTGACCTCGACTCGGTGCCATTGTTTGTTGTAATGCGGGAAAGGTCTATTTGTTAAAACTTAGAATAAAATTACGGTTACTTTTAAAACACTTTTTTTGTTTTCAGACTTCCTGTTTGTAGTTTAAAGCTATGAGGGTGTTGTTGGTTCAGAAAAGACATTCAGGTTCTTAATTTGCACTTTTACCAAGTGTTTTCTCGCATCTAATGTCCATGATTAATCGTTCTGAATGATTGACATTGTCTTGTAAATTGTTCTCACATTCATTCGCAAGGCAATTGGCAGATGTCAAATATTTATAGTGTAATTTTCAGGAAGCGTATACTTCTAGGTTTTTTTTCTATCAAACGGCCAAGTCTTGAAACCGCCTTCCTCTTGAATCTGCTAAGTCTTGCGGTTCTCTAGGTTATAAAAAGGCTTTCATGAAGGTACCTAGATTAATTTGGACTTTAAATTACAAGTTTGCTGTTAATTCTAATTTCGAAAATCCTTTGGAAAGAGCTAGATCAAATAAACCATATTGTAGTTTTGTTTTGTTTTGTTTTGTTTTGTTTTTTTTTTACTTTAGTTTTTCAGTCTGTTGTCTTTCATTCAATGATGAATTGTGGCATATCATTGTAAATTTTAATTCACTTAAAGTCTTGGACCAGCAGCGTAGTTGAGAATATTTAGATAAAATTTAAGATCAATAAGGAAAATTAATATATATAAAAAGGTTGCGTCCGTGACATCATATAGCAGCTTCGTTGTATACATAATGGTTATAGGGGATGTAAATAGGGTTTGTTCATTGGTTGCAACTGACTTCCAGAGAAGAAAAAAATCTCAGACGTCACGGAAAGCTAAACAACAAAGAAACTTAGCGCAATCGAATGGCGACTAAATTTCTAATGTATTCTAAAAGTAGCTAGTTTCCTCCTGCATGTCGAAACGTCAATCACTAACAAATGTCCATTACAGGACTAACGGGCTTAGCTAGACGATCACACTGGAACGAGTGGTTAGATATTTGTTGTAAGACTTACAAAGAGAATGTTACAGGTACGTTCTGAAAGATAATGACAGGTAATTCTTCAATCTGATTGCCCCACAAGGATCTAAAAAAAATGATAAAATAGCGAACTAAGTAAATAATCCGTCTATCAATGCTAAGCCCGAGATGGGAGCCCTAGACATAAATGGGGCATTTGAAATTTCAGATGAATTTTTGGTCAAAATCCCTACGGTGGGGCCCGAAAAGGGGTAAATTAAGATCAGGGGTCTGTTCATTTCAAGAAAGGCATAATATAATTTCTTGCTGTCAATGGATGAAATATTAGAATTCTAACGCTTGATTGTCTGACAACAACAAGACTTAACATTAAAAATCTACGCAATCCACATAATGAGGTGTTTATGAGAGAGGTAATTGTTTTACTCGTTGAAAACGAGTGCTTATCTCCAAAACACCCGTGTTCTATTTCAAGATGGCCGCACAGATGAACACATGTGATGATATGATTTTGTTCCTTTCCTCCTCGCAAAAAAATTAAATGCCCCCACAATGGAGCCCAGAATCTTAGTCAATTTCCCGGGGTAGGGAGAGGAATCAAATGCCCCACTTATGCCCCGGGTTCCCTCTCCTCGAGCTTAACAGTGATAGAAGCATAATAAGTGCATGTTTAGATTCATTTTATGAAGAAAGAGTCCCATTATATTAGATGTTTCTATGGAACACTTAAATACTTTGTCGAAGTGGCTATGAGCCACTCAACTTAAAAAAATGGATCCTCTGTAAACAGTGGATCCATAGGTCATATGTCATTTATGTATCGAGCTAGAGAGACGAAAAGTAAAGCTAAAGCCCACCGGCATTGTTAAAAAAAAGTGAAAAACTCAGCTGTAAGAGAACACATAAAGAGATCTGACACCTCGAAATCATGAGGTTATCCTTGTTTGAGACGATTACCACAAGAAAAGTGCGGCTTTCCAGCGAGCGCTTCTTTTCTGATCACTATTGCTAAGCTTAGTATTAAACGCTTGACCAAGTGATTAAATCCCTGTATTTCGGGTTTGTATTTTTTTTCCGATTTTTATTATTTTTTTGTTGTTTTTCTTCTTTCATCCATTTTTCATCAGTGACTTTTCCTCCCTACATTTACCTTTCGATGACTACTTCGTCTTCAGCGTAGCCCATGCATTCCTCAGTCTGTGTCTAAGCTTTAGGAAGAGTTTGACCGTTTCATCGACGCAAGGTTGTCTCAAGATACTCTGATCCTATTTTCTTGGTTGAGTATATCTATCTATCCCTCTCTCTCTCTCTCTCTCTCTCTCTCTCTCTCTCTCTCTCTCTTTCTATCTATTTATCTATCTATCTATCTATCTATTTATCTTTCTATCTATCTATCTATCTATCTATC
>Ga0126339_10001150_pt1 | contig 17191 bp, 5 predicted proteins | sample OrbTmetagenome_2_FD_92532 | JGI IMG/M metagenome (GOLD analysis project Ga0126339, IMG submission 92532) | Coral microbial communities from Petempiche,Puerto Morelos, Mexico - Orbicella T R C metagenome | ecosystem: Host-associated > Invertebrates > Cnidaria > Coral | place: Petempiche,Puerto... | reverse complement strand
TCGAGCGAAGAGAATCGAAAGGCTATGGAATATTCTGGGTTCAGGTACTTGGATTTGTTTGTATAAATATCTGATCAAAATCTTGAATGTGTCTAATGCGACTAAGCATAAATGATGGGTAAAGTAAATACCTTCCGTACTTGAAAATGACTGATCGAGTCATGTTAAGATAAGTTCATTCTCAGACTGTTTACTCGAGAATAACAAAAAAGTTTCCGTTTGGGAAACCGATCGGGAAATGTATTGTGGCCATCTGTAGCGTTCATTGTTTCATTTTTGAGCCTAGCTGAATTGTTCGCTTTACATGGCCCGCGTACAGTCTACACAGTTATGCTTAGCGTGCGCCGACATTTTTCTCCCTTTTTGGCTCCAGCGATGCTCAGGTGAAAACCGGAGCAGTCATAACACCTGCCTGTCTGAAGACAGCGAAAGCTTAACCTTTGAAGTTAGTCCTGAACTTAAACACAGACCGGCTCGTAAATCATGACAGGAAAGAGGGACTGATTGGCCGGTACGGTATTGAAAACAAGGAGGGATGGGAAATTATTCCACTATACTGCATCGTTGACTGAATACCATCAGGGCTATGCTGCCAACTGTCAGGTAACATAGTAGAAGACTTACTCGTACTTGACGAAAGAATGTAGCAGTTGACATTTCCAGTAGTAGTATCTAAAGTCCCGCAAAATTTGTTCTCTCGGCCGCCAGAGGCAAGCGGCCCATGTACGGTTGAGTTATTCGATCGTTGATCTCCCTGTAAAGATACAAGAGAGTTCATGCAACTTTGGTAGGGGTGTTTAACTGGACTTGAAAACCAACCCCTTCCATGAGCAAGCAGTATAGTCCTATCGATGGCCAGGTTACGTTTAAAGAGCGCATCTCAGACCACTGGCCTGCTTATGAAATAAAATAAGCCTCATGCAAGGCTAAGAGGACGACATTTTTACCCATTTCAGACCCCGTGATAAAAAAATAGACTCTTTATAGCTCCGCCACGCACGAAGAAGGCTAAAGCCAAATTGAAGACACCAGATTATGAGTTCTACACACTCTCCCTATCTCTCTTTAAAAATGTGAACGATTGGTCAACAAAATGTACTGCAGCAACTGGGCATTATAACTACACATCTTTATTGGCAAAGTATCCACTGTTAAACGTATATGTAAATACAAAAGTCCTAAAAGAATCTTGATTCACAAATGCAAATGGATAATATGCGGATTTAAAAGCTTTGTTACTAGTGATAAAGTGCTTCAATATAAATTATACCATAATTCCACAAAATGAAATAATGCTAAATCTTGATGAACAAACTCTAGCAAAAATCTGAAGAAAACTCCGTGAAACAAACAGATTATTACATTTCCAAAGAACAGGAGGAACCTAACTTCCAACGTACGTATACCCCAGCATCAATGAAGTGAGGACTTAATTATTTTGGGGTTCTCAGAACCAGTCAAGTTTTTGTGCTTGCCCAGATCAATTGCAAAAAGTTATTATCAAAATTAAGTGTTCCCTCTAGGTAGGAAACCATAGCTAATAGTATTACAAGTTTTACAGTGCGGCTATAAGCTAATTAAACATCTGTACAAACAAGTTATTAAATTTTAGCGTGTGCACCCGGCACTGTTAGGTGGTGATTATTCCAAACTCTGCAAGCTTTACACGTGGTTTTCATTTACTTTAGTAACAGCTTGTTCGTCATTTAGCTTAGACGATAAAGACAGGTCCAAAACAGAGAAAACTCGAAAACTACAAACACCCGGCCTGTTGTTTGATCTCTTGGCCAAGTTTTTCATAAGGGGCGCGGCTAGGTCACCGTATTCTCGGCGTCATGATTTCGTACAAGAGAAAGATTATGTGATTATGGAAAAAAGACCAACAAGTGTGCAGATAGCTTGAAAAAGAAAAAAATAAGAAATATACTGGACAAGATTCAATCGGATTTCAAGGTAATCCTTCGTCGTGTCGGACCGGCGACAGAACAGTGCATATTCCTGAAAATCAGTTGTTTTTCCTTCTACACGTACATTAATCCATCATATTGAAATAGATTTTTTCTGTTCGAGACTCAAAATTAAGAGCAAAAAAAGGCAAACTTCAATACAAAGGTGTATTAAAGTACTTACAATTAAAGAAAAATACTAAAGAAAATACTTTAGAGCTACTGGCATCATACGCACTGTATCAAAATGCTTAACTTCAGTTTAAGAGCCTGAAAAATTCACTGCGAATTATATTCATTTAAAAATGTACATGTAAATACAAATTATTACTCTTATAAATTATTTATCTTAAAAAATGATTTTGAATCCAAACTTTTGAGATGCAAAAGTTTGAATATTTGTGTTGACTGCAAACCTTGTGAGTGTTGAGTTATGAACTTAAACCAAACGTCACTTTACTTGAATTCAAAGCAACTGATAAGACGAAAATACCTAATTAGAGAAAAACTCAATGCAACTCACCAAAGAAAGCAAATCTTCCACAGAGCATTGTACAGACTGAGCGTAAGTCATGGGGTATATCTCTTTGTCTAAAAGGATAATTTTGATGATAAAAGAACTTGCGATTTTAAGGACTTGCAACTCCTTTTCCTAGCATCATTCTAATTGATTCAACTGATTGTGAAAGCAGCTCAAGCTTAAAACTAGCAGAGAAGTAATCAGAGTATTTCCCCGTTTAGACGGTGATCATTGAGACCAAATAACACCATGCCTGAATGTATAATAGTTTTAAATCGACTTCAGGGAGACTCTCTTCTGGCTCCCCGTCACTCGCACACGTAATGCTCTTATCTTAGTGCGCATCGCCAGTAACGGCAGTAGCAAGGCAACTTTTCTCACGTATCCTCACAGCATTTGAAACAGGTTTGTTTCCGCACGATCAACCCACCTATGCAAGAATTAATCTTCTATATTCCCTTGTCTCTTAAACGTGTTCTCTTAAATGTGCTAGTCGTATTTTGGAAGCTGAAAGAACAAGGCAACTATCGAAGCACCTAAAGTGAACAAGAAAATCCACATGAACATGTTGTCCAGGATAGACGCCGCCATCATCCACTCGTCGCGCTGCTTTCCTTCTTCATCTTGAGCCTCCTTTGCCTCGACCAGTTTTTCCAGTGCGTTAGCAATAGTTTCCTGTTTGTAGGTTATGGCCCTTGTCAGGTAACTCTTGTCATCGCATTCCTGATCGGAACCACCTTTTCTTGTGAAGGGGCCTTTGGAATCCCTCTCGTCTGAAGCGCTTCTCCCATCAGTGGGCCACTTTCCACCAGTCGCTAATCCAGAGAGTCTCCTCTCGAGGACGCTAAATCTTTGATTTAAGATCTCATTTTTAGGAACAAATGTCTCGATATATCCGTTGTCCCTCAAAAGTTTTCGTTTTTCAAACGGGCTACCTGTTTCCAGAGGGTTTTCCGCATTGTCACCGCGGAGCTTTTTATGAAAGACTTTGCCTAAACAGTGGAGGACCACAAAGCGAAGCCAGTTGGGCATTTTGTGGATGGATGGGTTAGAAAAGTGGTATTTGAGGACCACACATGTTCCAATAAGAGCTATTCCAACCTGTGATATGTAAGCAAGAAATTAAACTCGTCGTCAACTCAACTTTCGTCAGCCGCCGACTTATATTGGCATGTATTTCCAGATAAGTCAGCCATAAGGATGATAACAAAAATAAAGAAGCAATGTGGAACTAAGATGCCCCTTTCAGATGTCCAAGCCCTTTGAAGCGAGAAGAGCAGTTACACCGACAGGCAACTATCAAAATCTATAGAAAACGAAATTCTTTTAACTGAACCCAGTGATTGATCTGATGACAAACGAGTATAAGTACGTAGTTAGAAAACTTTTTCTGGACGCTTTTGTCTAATACTTTATACTCTTAGGTCTCAAAACCACAAGATAGAAGGTAGACAGATGTAGACAGCAAGCTGCAGGTGTTGACAGTTGGTGAGGGAAGAAGCCCCGAGCTAAATATTAAAGTTGTTTGAAGAACCGAGAGCGAGCCCCCTCTAACTGTATTAGCATAATTCACAAGCAGATATATCAAAAAGCTATCAAGAACGTTCTTCAGAAACTTCACAATACGCCAAGTTGCGGACACCCTTTTTGATAATTAAATAGTTTGCAGTATCGGCATGCGAACTTTTCTGGCACGACGGATATAAATGTAATCATATTAAATGTTGACTAGATTTAAAACCTAAATACTAAATGGAAACACACCTCAAAAATGCAGCAAGAATAAAAGGTGGAGATGATTGACACCGCATCTGAGGTGGGCGGAATAATGTCAGCAACCAGCAGCATGAACACTGTCATGGCGAGGAGATTGGTAATGACCAACGAGATGCGTTCACCCGAGTCAGGTGGCAGATAAAATGACAAGATAGTCAAGCCTGTGGATAAAAATGCAGCAGATGTATAAGTTGTGTACACCTGGACAGAGGTTGCCACCGCTGCGAGAGACAGAGCAGAGAGGAGCACACGAGTCGTTGCTCATACTCTCCTTGGCCCGATTACCGACCGCTGTTCAAGAAAGGAGACAGCGCCCATCCCAAAAGGCAGGAGGAGGCCGTATGCCGAACTCGAGATCGAGCCTACTATTCTCCTAGAGGAGAAAGGGAATTAAATCATAAGTTTTGTGCTGATTAAGCGAGGACAGCGAGTCTGAGGAAAAATCAGGTTACGATTTAGAAAGCCGAAAACCAACACACTATTGCAATGATCCATTTCTGAGTTGACCTAAGCCTTCAATCAAAGCGAGGCCTGGTGCAAAACCATTCATATATGATGAAAATGAGTTTAATTTGCATGTGAATGAATCTTATTTCCATATGGAAGGATGGGCACCAAGACTCGCCTTGAGAGAGAGGCTTTAAGGTTATTCGGTAATGGCCTATTGTCGACGCAATTTCGATTCCCTACCGTCCACGTTAAGAGACAAAGTCATCGTTCGCGAAATGATGGTGTAAGATCAAATACGGAATAAAGAATGCATACATTGAAGGAAACCTAACGATGTTGTTTATCTTAAAATGTCATCTCACCTACAATAACAAGACAGGGGATGACCATGTTGAAGAAAAAGAAAAGCGTTCTTCTGCGAATCTGTACTTCGTACGTGACGTCAGGGTAAGGCTCCTCACAGCACACGTATTTGACGACATTTCTCTTGCAAGGAACTCGAATCAGGTCCCACTCGCCATTTTTCACAAACTTCTCACTCTCGGCCTCATCTGCCTCGGGCCTTAAATCCAGCTGAAAGCCATCGTAAGTCCAAGAGCCGAACTTGAGCGTACAGTGCTGCTCATCGAAGGGAAAATACTTGACGAAGATTTTACAGGAGCTTAGCAGAATGACTGGGGACAACCAAAGATTGTCTCCATTGCTTGAGACTTTGATTTGCGATTTAAATGCGGCCATAGAACCATCGCTGCCTCCATCTACACTGTGGATGGAAAACACATTGTAAACGTTTGTCTCTTTTTTTCTTGCTCTCTTTCTAATACTTTTGTTCTAAAATTACAAACGCTTGATTCAGTGAATCATTTATCTCCTATAAGGTCCCCTACGCGTGAGTTTGAATATTTAGAATAGGCGATAACAAAGACGTTTATTTTGTTCACATGTTAATTAACAGGATTTTCATTTCGAATATACGTTATATGATGTTTGTCAGCTCAGCCAGTAGAAGTTAGTTTAATTTTGACAGTAATACTTACTTATTGTAAAGCACCAGGTCCGGTTTCCAAATATCTGATGGGTTCACGTTGATTACCGATATTCCCCCATAATGCGACGCGTTCCATCGAAGGAAAGGGTTGTTCCATTTCTGGAGGAAATAAAAAAATGTCAAGATCGAGGGAATATAATTGGAAACAACACAATCGGGTTTATAGAAGGCTTCTGCTTCGGACATGTGGTCAAGGTATTCCCCAAAGTTTTTGGTGGGGTGTGCGGCCTGAATCCTTAAAACCTGTACCCTATTTCAGACCAAAATCTGTAATTATCCATACCCTATTCAGGCCTGAGGTAAAAATTGATACCCCGTTTCAAACCTCTAAAATTGACCTCTAAAATTACCACATGGCTCTATTATATGACCATGCTTCCATTTGCGTAAACATTTGAAAAGGGCTACCAATTTGGTGGTACGGAAAAAAATTAGTTCCTTGCAAACAAAATACCCAATTCTAAGCCAGAGTGAAAAACGTACCCTATTTTAGCCAAAATGGTCAACTGAATCTATATATTTTCAGACCACAAATGCTCACAAACTATACCCTTTGGGGCCGCACATACCTATATAGCTCATATAGGGGAATAACTCACCTTCCCCCCAATCGGAGGTCAAGTTACCAAATGGTGTCGGCATTTGTATCACAAATGTGTTTCAATAAACACCTTGGCCGGGTTGTTCAATGCCTGACTGAAGCTAACCCAGGATTAGCGAGAATTTTGATTTTAGTTTCGTGACTTTTTAGTGAGATTTTCTTTTTATTTTGATTATCCTTCAGTTGTGAGTTTGAATAATCTCAAACTACACAAAACGTAACCAGTGAAAAACATTTTACCCAAGAAAAGTTAAAACTTCGGTTAAATTTCAATCTTCGGTTAGCGCTAACCTGCTTTCAAACAACCCGGCCCTGGATGTACAGCGTGTAGCAGTTATCTAACGCTCACCTTAACCTTACCTTATTTAACTAATTTGTTGACGGTAAAAAAAAATATATATTTACGCAGCATAATTAGTTTTGTTTCATATTGCTTCAGTTCATCACCCTATCTGTTTAGTTATTAGGACCTACCTGTCTCACCCAGACACTAAGCCGCATCATTTGATTTCTTTCGTCCTGCCAAACAAGGAGCAAAATGGCGGTTGGTGATAATTTTTGGTGCGAAGCGAGTATCAAGCTTAGTCTAAATTAGTGTAAATTTTAAAAATTGGGCTAAAATTTGCAGACGGAAACATCTCTATCTCTGGTTAACAACTTTTTTTTCCAGGCTAAGCCGAATAGATTTTCTCATAAACAGCTCAGAAACTCTAAAATGTGGAACTTGGTTTGCTACTTTACGAAATAAATTACTCCGTTCGAGTCAATAAATGAGCATGGAGGCAGCGTGGCCGAGTAATCACCGTTTCGGCCTCGCAATCCAACAGTCCCGGGTTTGAGTTCCGCTCTGACCACTACCTGGATTTTGTTTCACGGTAGCCCCGAGTTCAAATCCTGGGCAACGCTTGTAAACAGCCAACTAATTTGCCTCCAGCCAATTGGGATTCTTTAAAACAATGTTATATTCAATTTGAATTATTAGTTTCAGTTGTTTAGTCGGCCCCATTAGCCTTTGTGCTATAAACACTTCCGAGGGTAAATAAGGTTGTCTCCATCTTGCAGATCTGAAAGATCACTTACAATATCAATGAGTTGATTCACAGAAATCCCAAGCGTCACCGTCACATTGTCCTCCTTCCTCAGCGCTGGCCGAAGGCGTTTGTCATACCCCTCAAACAACTCTCGGAATAACGTCAACTCCTCACGGTCTGGAGACATGTTAGTAATGCCAGTCGTGGACGACGGGTGTCGTGAGGATGGAGTGGAGGTTGCATGCGGTGGTTTCCCTGTGGTAGCGTTCAACAGGGTCTGTAGGCTGGGACTCACGTCACTACCTGCTAAGTGTAAATGAAAGGAACGGAAACATTTGTAACATTTTTGGACGAGCAGAGCATAAACAAAAACAAAACTCCCAAAGGGTGCTGTGCAATCGTGTTGCTTTCCCTTACGATTCGTTTTGATGCTGCAGAAAAACAGACAGGCAACAAGATACAGGAACAATGTTTTGTTTTGTTTTGTTTGCCTACAAAGACCTCAGATATGAAGACTGATAAAAGCGTAATGAGACTGAGTAAGAATGTTTCAGTGAAAAAAAATCTCAAGTTTTCTTCATAACGGAAATAGCCGAATTACCGGTTATTTTCGGAGAGAAAACAGGTCTTATGGGGTATTACGTAAGAGGGAAAAATAACAGGTTCGGAAAACAGGAGTAAATCTAATAGCACGTTTAACACTTTTCAGAAAGGTAATTTGGATCAAGAATCACAAACCTTTCAGTGTGATCAAAGAAAATGAAAATATATTAAAAAAACAATATTAAGACTTTGTGTTTCTATTCATATATTTCTCACAATCTTATGTTAACCTCTGACATGTTTTAGTCGTTTTGAGTGTGGCTATTGTATTTGTTCCGATCTCTGCGCTGGTCACGAGGTCAATATGTAGCTTTAAATTAATCTTTGGTTGCAAAACTGACGCAATTAAACCACATTTGTAAATAAGCTGCTTAAAGTTGACTAAACTTTTTACGAGTTCCTCGAGCTCAAGATAACCTTGGGTAAATAGTTTTCCTGTTTAATACTTCCTGTTCACTTTAAACAGGCGGCACGCAATCTCGCTCATACCAGTTTATACCAGCACTAACCTAAAATCAATTTGATGTTAACCAGAAGTTTCCGTCAACTGAAACAGCGTATGGCCAATTGTTCAAGCCAGTGAAAATCTGATCGCATTGCAAAGCAAGGAATTATCCCTTAAGCAGTTCTTCACCAGTTTCAAACTTAAAAGTGGCAATTGATGCGTAGGCTTATGTTGAGTCTTTCACAACGTAAACCCACAAACGCCAAGTGCATGCCCATCACAGCAACTCAAGCACACTCTTCACTTTTGTGCGTGTAGGATTATTCCCACCTATTGAATAATTAGTTCATTTAGTAGGTTAAATTCCAGAGTATTTAGTTCTAAAATGCGACAATTAATTCATAATTTAAAATGGGCAACTTGTTTTAAATAAAAGTAGCCTAAACTATTAAAAAATTGAGAGTCGTCACTTTCATATCTCTGCTTAGGTCACTGCCTTTCGTGCCGCGCAGGCCGTTCCGTATCACTGAGGTAAATTAAATGTTCTGTTTTCAAAATACCAACAGGAAAAAGGCAGAAATATTCGACTTTTTGAGAAACGTACACTTATTAGGATTGAAAAGTATTTTATCTAAGGAAAAATCCAACATTTTGCAATGCGTTCGAGATTTTACTGGAAACAGTGAGTAACACTGACAAGAAATCGTTTAACAAAACATAACCGCCCGTTGCTCTATAAAACAGAATTGAAACCGAAATGTTTACATACCGTTATTGTTTGCTGCCAAAATTGTTGTAAGGGTAGCTAAACACCACGCCAGCTTCATTGTGGAGAACATTTTAGATTGCATATTGCTGTTATAGAGAAATGATACGCTTTTATAGCTTCTCACAGGCTCAAAGCTGCTTCTCATCAATGATGTAGTGTAACATTCGCCGACAGAGTGATCCTGGAACCGGATAAAAGCGCGTGTCAAAGTTTATCTCTTTGTTCACTTGGTACGCGAGCGTGAAACCGCACTGCAGTCATCTTTTGAAGATTTGTAACTCCCTGCTGTTTTCAAAAGAAAACATTTTTAGTTGATGATCAATCAGCAATTTATTTTCAGCCATTAACTGTCCAAATATTAGTTGAATTGAAAATAGAAATCGTATACAAAGGACTCAACTCCCGACCTTTTTTGTTGTGAATCATCAAATTCAAACTACACCGGCTGACTGAGCTGCAAAGAAAACTATTTGAATGAACTTCAAGGTTACTGTGTTATCTACATGAATGACACGAAATGTCAGATAACAATGGGATAGTTGCACATAAAGAGAGACATACTTTACATTGCTAATCACTGAAACCAACTGAAAATGAGAGTCAAATATTTGTGGAAGTTGAGATAAAAATACAAGCCCAGATAACTAAGCACATGAACAATTCGGTACATGTAATCCTCAGTTATTTGAAAACTTTTCAAGAAATGATCAATACCATATGCGGAATATGACGTCGAGAACTTGGAGGGCAGGTCACAAAGCAGATGAACCAAACAGAAAAGTTTGTGGATTTAATTAATTGTTTTATATAAAGCCAATTACTCTTAAATTTGCTAATTAACATGAAGCTGGTAGCAGTTTCGTTTTGTATGCAACAGTTAAGTCGGGAAACTGCAGGTTATGTTCGGTTTTGAAGAAATTAAAGCATGGATACCCATGGTCTAAACCAAGTTGTCTCTACTTTTCGCACTTTTATTATTACATTTAAGGTTGAATTAAAGTTTCATTTGAAAAAAGGGCTTATTCTAAGCTTAAAACCTTTCTTGTCTTTTATTTTAAGAATCACCTCCTTTGTTATTATATTTCTATAAATCAACAATGGACAATTTACTTTCGCGGCAAGTATTTTTGTTTTTAAGTCGATAAGACATGTCACTGAAAGATATTAAACGACGGAAATGCATTTAGATCTCAGTAAGCGTCCTACGTCGTTTGCGAAACCTTAGAAAACCTATTTCGGATCAACGTTTGAGCATGGCTACCTAAATTAACCAACTAAATTTATATTTCTATCTGTACGCCCAAAAGCCGATACAGCCGAAACGCTTTGCCGCTAAGGAGACCCACACCATGAGAGAGCAAATGTGAGGAATCTAAACATTTCTTAGATTGTTTTGAGTTTAACAGTCTTGAGTGATTCAATAAATTGACGTCTAATTAGTTTCATTTCAGATCGAGTGGTGAACGATGGTGGAGCTGTTTTCCTTATGCTTTGGCCTAAAAATAAATATCGATGATTTGTTATCTTCATAAACAAATTAACAGAAAAAAAAAATACTAAAGAGAAACTCGAAGCACAGCGACTGCCGTGCAGTAATGACCTCACGGTTTACGCAACTCCACAATTGCAAAGATATATGACCAGTGAAACGACCCAGAAGAGGTCATTTGTCTAATGGAACGAAAACAGAAATTTTCAAGATACCTAAAGAAGCTAAAAGGGAATAAAAAACACCAAGAGTTGAATGTTGATATGCTGCTAAATACGACAACGCCTTAAACTACGTTTGACCACTGAAAACCAATAAAGTCGATGAAACATTTCATGAATATGTAATGTCTTTCTGCGATCCCTTTGTTTGCCAAAGGGAAGCGCATTTCAAGCAAGTAGGATGATCAGTATTTCTGGAGTTTTCTTACACAATCTTGTTAATATTTTTTAAGTTAATTTACGTTAATTCTAATTAGAGGACCCGAAAATAAAGTCATCAAACTTTGAATCCACCCAGTTATCATGTTATTACAGGAGGCGGGATGATTTTTGCTACACATGATTTAAATCAATACTTTTTGGTCATATCGTTTTAGCTCTCTGTTTAGTTTGCATATATGTTTATAGCATAGCTTCCCTATTCCTCGAATCTCTGGCATCAGAAAACTGTACGACCTATGCCACTACCTTTCCAATGTTAAAATAAACCTTCGTAGAGTGCTTCGTTATTGCATCAAGCGGACGAGGAAAGACGAATTAGATGTCGGGCCAGTCTTCTCGAGTCATCTTCTTTATTTGACATGACGTTAACCACTGATATTTTATAATCCGGACGTTTGGTTGGGAATATCCTTTTCAATTACTCTATGGGAGACTAGAGTTTAAGATGGGGTTTAAAAGCAATCATGTTTTCAAAAGGGGTCCAAAAGGAGTCTTGAATAGCCAGGGTTTTTGGACTTTCTGTAACGAAACGATACCCTGATCTATAGAAGCGACATATCTGAACGAAAAGTCTCTCAGTGCCTCATTCATTGCGATAAGACATCGTTTAATGATATATCAGTTACAAGAAGTTATGTCATAAGGAAGTTACAATAAAATGTGCAATGAAAGGATAAGATAAGATATCTTTTAATGATACAAGGATGGCTGATTAACTGAAGCAGTTCGGCACATCAGAGATGTATGCCTCCTAAACTGAAAAAGATATTTTGAAATTCTGCCTGTATAGCAGTTATTAATGTATGGTCATGAATTATTTCTCTGGTCAAAGCTTTATTTATAACGGCTTTCAGGTCATCAAAATTCTTTGCCCTGAGGGACAGACAGATACGGATGGTTTCGAATGTTTAATTTGGTCTTTTATTAGTCAACTTGAGCATGGTGAGTGACATAACTGTTGTTCAATTGAACTGCTTAGGCCTCTGGAATAACCAGTGCTCGACTTGGTTTTGTCTCTGAGGAATTACTTCTTGGACTAGAGCAAGAAGGGTTGAACAAAGAACGTTATTGCGCATGACAACACGACACACTGTTTGCGTAGCGTCAGGTTATAACTCACAAATTTAGTAGATGTCTCACTTTGTCCGGAATCGGGCGTCTGATGAAGGATGCCTGTTTATTCAGGCTAAAAATGAACATCAGTTGATCAGAACATCTCGACCATTTTTTGTTGTTGTAACAACACAATAGTGCAGTTCACGAATTGCGCGTGAACGTGTCGGAATGTTCATAATCGTGCTATCAATCACTCGCTTACTTCATTGTCATTAATTAAAATTAAATCAGTTCCAACAAATTGATTTTACGGCAGGTCCTTAAAACATGTCAGAGTATTAAAAGACGACAAAGTAGACGATTTGTTTTGACTGTGGACTAGTACTTTATCGATAAGGCTCTTTTTTCCTGGTAGACATGTTCCTCATAGAATGCGGCTTCTTAAAACGACATCAATGACGTAAGGTTGTGGAAATATAATCAAAGCATCTCATAGCTCCAATAGTGCCTCAAGCTACAATGGTCTTGATATCAACACAATTCACGTCGTAGTAGCAGTCGGCTACATTTGCTAAGAAAGACGGATTCTCTCTTTCCCTTTAGCGAAAAATATCACGTCCGAAAGCTCCTTTGTAAAAGCAAGAAAATGTCAGTTACGTTGCTTCGCCCCAATCCCCATCCATTCTTTATACAGTTCCTCATGCCGTGTCAACCACTGGTATTTATCTGTTCAAGAAGAGCGCACAGTTATTGACTTGTTGATCAGTTCCCCTAAAACGTTTTTGACGCTATAATTAAGATGCTCTATTTTATTAGATTTTCGCCATTCACTGCCATTTAAATTTATTGTATAGCAGGTATACTTTCCCTATGAACGGAATTTAGAGCCTACTGAGAGCGAAGAAAGCGAATAAACTTTTATCTCATCAAATTTTAACAGTTTTTCCACACGTTTTAGCAACAGACCCTGCGTAATAAACCGTGCAGGTTCGTCAGCAAGGCTGACAATGACTTGATCTACTTAGCCGAAGTGCTCTAGGTGATATTTTCAGCAGTCCGCTCTCTGATCATCCCTCGGGTTTCTTTGCTTAATGTTTGACTGCTTATACTAATATTTTTATTTAATTTGTCATTAGTAATACATTAAGTAGAAGCTCATTCATTAGGAAACTAAACCAAGGTAAAAGTTGTCATTTATACAGAACTAGAAGATTCTAGAATAAATCTAATTATAGCGCTTGAATAACGTGTTATAGTGAGTAACACTTCCGTAGCTACAAGGGTAAAAAAGTGTGGTTAGTCCCCTTAGTGGCTCAGAAACGTACGAAATTTGGCTTTTAGCTGTTGAAGACAAATAGTTCACTAGGCTCTTTCTTTTTATGAGATTATCAAGGCTGACAATTGCGAAATTCTAGGAATACTCAAGAATAAACCCGAGGCTGAGATTTTGAAAAGAATATAATTTTTTGTGTTGAAAATTTGTAAATACAACGTAGATATGTTTTTAACTAAACCGTATAAAATTCTTCCTTTCTCTAAACGGAAGAATTAGCCAAAAACCAACAAAAATAGCATAAGCCGTATGCGCGATGCTTATGACATGTCTGCAAGAAGCTATGGATACAACCTATCAGGCTTTGGTGCCTGGAGGGTGGCTCCAAAATTACTTTAAGACCATGCCACCAAATACATTAGAAGACAGAAATGTCATACGCTATAATCTAAGAATATTCACGCGAATATTTTCAGCCTAAGATCGGCAGAAAAATAAGAATATTCAGCCTCGGCGGGAAAAACAATTATTATGTGTGGTAGTGGTACTCAGTAAAGAAATGTTCGCAATGGTGAACACGATTTCTCAGGTGTAACACTGGCCAGCATTAAAATAGGAATATTTAGGAATTATTTCCGTCGTGATGCAATAAGTTCAATCAGTCCGTAGCGAAAAAAATGATGACCAGTACATTTACCCATAACTCGTAGCGCACGAAAACCTTAACAACCCTCATAAAACGTACAGAAAAGTTGTAACACCTCGAACCTAGTATACACAATGTCGTAAGTGCAGGGATAAATAATGCAAAACATATGGCTTTCCCTGTGGCTAATTAATGGGTTGCGTTACTTTGGCATGGTATTGTTGTAAATTGTACAGCCTCCATCATTTTTCCTGCGGAGGCTTACAATATATTTCCATTGACACAACATTTCCTGAAGTTCATTTTTTATATACAACAAGATCATGATTCGCGCGAAACCTGTTCTCGTTGCATTTACAGGAAATTTCGTGTTTTACCCGCACTTTGTAGCAATCTATGGCAATATATTAAGCAAACCAATCAAATACGTTCGGAGGGAAGCGGGGGTACTCCCAGAAAGATTGGGTTGGGGTGTGCGGCCCGCTTCCCAAAACCTTTACCCTATTTGTGATCAAAATCTTCGATTTTCCCTACCCTATTTATGACCTGACCAAAAATTCGATTTCCTATTTATGACCTGACCTAAAGACGAGTATGCTGTATAATTTTTTAGATGTTATTGCTCTCAAAATAGAAAACCGCATTGTTTATTCACAGGGGTGGCAAAGGCGGAAAATGTTGATCATAAATGTAAAAAAAAAGTTTCAAGTTTCTCAATGACATGCCAAAAGTTTAGCTAAGGGATCATGCTGTTCTCAAACGTCTGGTATGCATACTGATGTAGACACATGTGAGACTGAGATGTCTCTGTAAAACGAAATTGAGATCACGAGTTAGTTTCGCCTTTAAAGTTGTTCTCTTCTCTCCCGAGGTCGTTGATTATTTATACTTCCACAAATAAATGATGGAAAAGTTGAAACACTAGATGACACATCGCAGGGACCTGTTTTAACGGGTTGAAATTCGCCTTTAAAAAGTGCATGTACACAAAGGTCAAGAATGGACATTCGAAATTGAAATGTTTTTTGTACATGTAAACATTATGAAATATTCCATTTAGTATTTACCTTACTTCTTTATGTCTGAACACTTAAGCGCAGTGAACGACCGACGTTGTTTTCTGAATTGATTCCAGATCTGTATGAAGCGTGTCCTTAATGATCAATTTCATAATGTTTGACCTCGTTACAAAAAAGATAGAAAGAAAAGTACATATATTAAAACAAATACAGGACATTATCAAAATACGCCTGTCCGTTTTCTTTTGTCTCATGTCTCTGTAGTTGTTTCCTCGGTTTGACAACCAACTTGGTGTTTCTCATGATGATTTATTTGATTAGAAGTAGAAATAGACAACGGCAGTTGTTCTTGTGGACCTGTTTTGCTTGCGCCTCCGCTTGTATAAATACTGTATTAGGCTTAACAGCACAATTACAGACAGTAAGTGGTAAAGAAAATTTCCCTAACAACGGGTGCTAATTATAAGTAGCTTTCTGCATTTGCATGTTTCTTATGTTTATGGTTGTGCTTAATATGCGCTAGTGAAGACTGGCCTTTATCCTTGAATTCCTGCTCCTGTGTTACAACAGAATTTACATCAAAATTTTGCTCACCGGTTAGTCTTGTACTTTTAATACGCAATAAACAGGATTAGTACTATCCGCTATAGTTACCATGGATATTCATTTGCCTTTTCACTCAATAGGACACGTGATCATCGTCATTTCCAAACATAAAAGTTTGCGTTTTAATCGCAGTTGGAATTAACTTGATCATTTTGGGAAGGCGTCAACGCCACCGCTCCGGCATTTCAAGGTAAGAGATGATTAACAGTCATTTAATATTTCTATCTGTATCCATATGTGATTTGATACAAGTGACTCAGAACACAATTTGGGTTTTGTCAGCCGAAGGTTGGGAAAACAAATCTCGTTCAAATTGCGATTAGGCTAAAGGTGGAAAAAATTGATCGACAAGAATCAGTTGCAGATGAAAAGGCTCGTAATGGGAGAAAAACAAATCAAGTTTTCTGTGAAAAAATGAAGACTGAACCTTAATTTACCCTCGGTCAGTGTTAGTAGCAAAATACCAGCGGGTCCGAGCAGTAAAATTTCAGAGACCAATATTTAAAATTAAACATAACCAGGTTAAAAACCCCAATTGGCAGGGTGCAAACCAGTTGGGTATTTTCAAGGGTGGTCCGACTCGGATCTCCCGTGAAACAACATCAGCTGGTGGTCAAAACGGACTTGAGTTCGGCTTCCTAACTACTTGGCGCGCTGGCTCCTAGACGTAGAGACGTTTGAATGATTTTCAGTGTGAAAAGTGACCAAGGTTATACAACAGTCTTCTTCTTCCAGCCGCTGAAGTCTGCTTAGAAGCATGGGTGGACGTTTGGGAGAACAAGCTGCGTGCGAGTGTTTTCACCAACTTATCGACTCCTTTCAAACTCCGTCCCACTCGTGTCTCTATAGCTCAACAGAAACACGGAAAATGTATTCTTTTTCCCTTTAAAAAGCAAAGCAAGGAAGAAAATTAACGAAAATCACTCTTTCATTGCGATTATCAGAATGTAAATTCTCCTCAGTCGCGCACATATCAGCATCATCTTTGCAGTTGATGAGCTTTTTTCACGTGAGTGGAAGAGAATTGAAAATTACAGAGCATTAGCAAATAATCATTAACATTCTGCCCCTTTGCCTTGAAGCCGGCCCACCCAAGGTTTGAGGCTACCAGTCTTTATGGTTCAAATATTAGCAAGAGATACGAGACCTTTTGAGAAGAGCGCCTTGTTGAAAATAGGTTGGCCACTTTTACGCTAGCCCGATCAAAAGCTCAGTCAGTGATTTTCTTATTTAAAGAACTCCTCTATTAAATACGGCCACCCCGTTAATACGGCCAAACCGGATTAACGGAGTTCCACTGTAATGGCTTCCTTTTTCGGGGGAAAAGAATGTCTTCAATAAAGTTGTATTCTGGGCCGAACTAGAAAATTATTTAAGCCAATGATAAAATTAGCATTGTTCCGGTTATAATGCCGCTACTATAACCGAATTTTTAGTCTTCAGGTTTTTTATTTATTTATTTATTTATTT
>Ga0126339_10001149_pt1 | contig 17212 bp, 6 predicted proteins | sample OrbTmetagenome_2_FD_92532 | JGI IMG/M metagenome (GOLD analysis project Ga0126339, IMG submission 92532) | Coral microbial communities from Petempiche,Puerto Morelos, Mexico - Orbicella T R C metagenome | ecosystem: Host-associated > Invertebrates > Cnidaria > Coral | place: Petempiche,Puerto... | reverse complement strand
AGCCAGACGCTGAACGAGAATCCCAGCCAGCAAATGATCTAATGCTAATATTTCCCAGCCAGTGTAATTGCAGCCTGTCGAGCGGGTTTTCTGTCGAGCGGCTCCGTCGGGTACTCCTGAGTATTGCAGCTAGTCAACTGAACCCTCGAAATCACACGCAAACCTCTCTGTAACGATGCCTCGGTACAATAAGGCAGAAGTAATTACTTCTAAAAGTTGTCAACAAAGATCATTAACGTACGGAAAAGGACTAAATTCGTTTATCATCGGACATTGGTGCCTTTCCCATTAGCGAGCTTGATCTTCGGCTACGATCACGGACAACTGTCTTCGTAAAGGCCTCTCTGCAATGATAGCTAAGTACACTAACGCACAAGCGACTACCGCTAAAAATTCCAAGTTCTCAATAAAGATCATCTAATACACTCTTCTTCGTATGAAAATATTGTTTTTTTTTTCAGACCACACTGAATTTTCTTAATTTTCTATTTTTCTTCTGATTTTAGGCTGAAAATATCCTTGTGAATTTTTATAAACCATAGCGTGACATTCAAGTTAATTTGGAGTCAGATTGCACGCAATAAAGCCTGAAATGGCACACAGAATGTTATTGTCATTCTGTTATTGGCATCGTACAGACCGCTCTAGAATCTTATAGGATGTATTCTTATAAAAATAAAAACAGAGTTTAAGTACAAAAGTATCATGACTATATTAATCAAAATAAGAGAGACTGCCTGATTAGCAGCTTAACTCCCTTGACGGTAAGAAACCGATACACTCCGTATGCGAGGAATACAGTGCCGGAGGCACATTTTAATCTCATGCAGGCCTTCGTTTGATCCGGGAAGTCTGCGTAGCAGGTTATAGTCAGATGTGGGAGAGTTCATTACTGTGTAATTAACCAAAAAGGGCGGAGAATTGCACACTGCTCATTCATACTGTGTTAAATCAGGTGGATGACTGATCTTGCCATGAGAGCAGTAAATAACAGGGCGGTGATCATGCACTTTGCTGTACTAGTAAATTAGTCAACGCATTTTCGATACAGCCTGCAAGTGCCCTATCAAGGCTACTTACCTTTCAGATCTGTGCTTTTGGAGAAGAACTCGGCTCTCTTTACAATTAACAAAACTATATGCAGCTACCTCGCGTTTCACTAAAGTACTATTTTTTAAGGCCTACAAGAGTCACAAGGGTTTTATTTATTGATTTATTATAATGCCGAGGGCAGAAGAAGCCTGTTCTTTTCAGCGGGCACAAACTAAACAAATTAATAGCTATCGATGTTTAGCATCACCCAACTAGTGGACTAATGCAACTCCTACATTTTAATTGGCGCAATCGAGCGTGACGCTTTCTTTCGTTTTATTCACAAGTAAATATTTCTTCAACTTGCATTTGCTAACTTTATTATTGCCTTTTCTGTCCGACTAGTTGGATGACAATAAAACAATTAGACCCTTCGCCCTCAAGAGCCACGGGTCAATAGCCCATTCGGCTTCGCCTCATGCAGGCTACGGGTCAATAGCCCATTACCTTATAAAATGTGCACTGCAGTGTGTGGTGTAAAGTCAGTAGAGTACCTTTTATATTAGCTTATGATGCTATATGAACAAGCTCAGGTTAAAGATGCATGCTGAGGTATAATCTGATCTAATGAGATCCCGATATATATCATCACGAGACAGCACGAAATTGTCGGATGGAATTCCACGTTCCTAAGATGCAAATGACAATGGCCTGAAGATATGATCACGTTGGATTAACGAGATCGTTTCATTTGAAATTAACATGTGCAAAGCAAAAGTGTCACTGTGTGCGTCAAAGAACATACATACAATTATACTTAATACATCAAACACGAGAAACGTTTTTATTAAAAACTGGATCATTAGATAATGCAATTCGAGAGTTTTGATTGGCTTAGCTATCATGGGTTATGAGCCATTATACCATGCTCTACAAATATGGTAAGCCGCGTACGCGTGATTTTTTAGGGCGTTTTTAATTAATTTTAGTTTAGTTTTCTATATTTTGAGGGCGTTTTTAATAAAACAATTATTCTACTCGCGCTTGTTGGATATGAGAAGATTATAGCCAGCTAGGCGCTAAGCACCTCGCTGGCTATCTATCATCTCATATCCAAAGCGCGCTCGTGGATTAATGGTTAATTGACTATATAGTTAACAATGTTAACTCTCTGAAAGAGTTAATGCGATATAGAATTTATTCTTAGAATTTTACATCCGCGGTGTTTGCAAACAAAACTTCTGAGGGCTGTAGGTCGTATTATAAAATTGTAAACTTTTCCTACCCGAGCGAAAGGGCCGCGCAGGGGAATAATGTCCCAGGGTCGTGGCAGTAAAGACCTCGCCGTGCTCGGTCCGTACAAAAACGCCCGAGGGCCAATATTCCCCTGTAAGGCTCTAGCGAGCAAGGTTAGTAAATAGTTCAATATATGTCCACCAGGAGCCCATTATGGGCTCCTGATGTCGACCTATATGGCACTCGACAACAAAAACAAAAACATGGCTTATGACCGTTTCCATGTGAGACGGTCCGTATGGCAAAATCCTGACCAAGAAAAAACCAATCTTACTTCAGGACTATTGTTTATTGTCGGCCAACAGAAATTGGATTTTCGTTTCAACTAACTTGTATTCATCACAGCTCCACACTTATCCCTTTGAGGATTGCTGCCTTATGAGAAAACAAAAAGACAAAAAAAAAAACCCACAAAATTACTAAAATAGGTTGTTAAAAGAAGTTTGGGTTACACCAAAGACGAACTCTCTCCGTCTTTAGCGGAGTGTGGGGGAACCCTAACTCATGGCGATTGACGGATCAGTCAACGCAATGTGACCAATGATAAACAATAACTATGGAACCCAGGGTTGCTTGTTTTACTGACAAATAAATAATAAATCAAATTTAATCTGTTGCTGAACACAGGTGTATAATTTCATGTACCTTGATTACGACCTTGAGAAAAGAGCCTGTAGATCGTTTTGACCCCTATGAACATGTGACAAATGGAAGCCATATCCTAATCCTATTAACTTGAAATTTGTTGCATGATCTCACGAAAGTCGTGTTGAACGGAAGGATTAGCAGGAATTTTGCGAATCAGATGAAGGCTTGCAGAGATCTTTTCCTAATCTTAGTTGACAAATGTACATCCATACCAAGGAGTTGTATAAGGAGTTTGAAAATGAAACAATATGACAAATAAATGTTGTCATTTCACCCATTTTGTAGTCAAATGTGGTGGTTAGTCAAGTCAAACAGATACATACGCATCAACGTGAAGATTGCTTGAGAACGCTGAGGAATTTTGCCCAGATTTGATTAATTGATTGTTATGTGTTTAGCAAGTTGTCTTCAAAGAGGATTCATAAAGCTGTTACATGACTCAAAGATGAATGTACAATTTCCTAATCCTATTTTTGAAAGTTCGTGCCTCTTTGAACCGCAAATATAATCAAAAAACCAAGGAAAATATTTACAGGAAGCCTCAGCCCTTATAATTGACAGTAATTAATTTTCGTTAGCTGTCACTGTCAATATCATGGCTACATTTCAGTTGAACAAGAAAGCAATTAGCGACGACAAAATGCTAAAACATGTTCGCTGTCGGTAAGCTTAACTGGCTTGATCTAGTTACAGCAAAAATTATTTTCTTTCCCAACTAGAAATAGCATTTTTAAGTTTAGAAGAATTGCGAAAGCTCGACTACTCAAGTGAAGAGCGAGAGATCAGATTGCACCCTTATTGATGGAAAACGAAAGGTTGCACAAGGTCTTTCGGAAAGAGCTAAATTATAATGACCTATCCTTTCCGAAATCGCCCATGACTCAACCTTTTATCATCATCTTTAAGGCCAAGCGGACCACAAAGGTCTTCCACGAGCGATCCCAGCCGGCGCCGGCAATAATATATCCAGGGTAATTGGGTAATATGTGTAAAACAGGCCGTACATGTTCATCCCAGGGCGTACATCATCTTTTCCAGCCCTGCGCGGTCTCCAGCTGCCAACCTACTCACTCAACGAAAGAAAACAAGTGAATTTTCTTCGGCACTTTTCAGAAAAAAGAACATAGCCACTCAGCACCTTTAGGTGGGGCAACAATTATAAAAATTATCTTACCATCCATCAATGACACCTCCGTGCTCGTACAAGTTACTTGAACCAACTTCTCTCCAAATAGGCTCAATAAACAAACAGATGAAACTGTTATATGACCTTCAGAAAGTTGCTTTTCCTGGAAAAAAAGGTAAATGGGAAACTTACTCGGATAAAATGGGCTACCTGAATAACTCTTAAAGATTTAGAGATTTATAAGCTGCTAAAAGGAAACTGACAGCTGTTGTGATTTCATAGGAATCAGGACACTGTACTTGAATATGCGCCAAATTTTGGCATCATGGCGGAAACCAAAATAGTTTACAAACTTTGTGTCAAGGACTATAAATATCGCAAATGAGCCGGGTAATACAAAAGCAAAGGCACATCACTCCACAGAGTTGACATACATAACACATTAACAAAAATGAAAAAAGGTTCCACTTTGGCCGTGTTCCTCGTCTTTCACGATGCAAAGAAGAGATCGCATCAGTCGTGGGATGCAATAAAGAATGGTGCGAAGATTATTATGAGACACTTGTGATTGTAAGTGAGTATAACGCGAGATGAATGGGCTTCGAGGTCGATTATATCTACTTCCTGATAAACAACAGGACCCTCCCAGTTTCGGAAGATAAAAGAATTCCAGACCGTTGAAATTGACGGCACATTTCAGTGTAGTCTCATTTGCGGTTCCTGATCCTTCCTCCAGGGTTCCTTTTCTTAATTTGGTAGTCAGCTGGCATGGAAACGAAATATTCACCATTTAACATTACGAATATCCTACGGCACGATAGTTGCGCTTCTAATCAAGGTCACTTCAGGAGTGTAAATATACACGAACCCGTACCATTTACACCAGCACCAATGTCGTTGGCCGAGCGCTTAGCAGGTTTGTCGTCTTCCCCTTTTTTATGTTTCCTCAGAGTTTTTTCCGCGTCAATGTTATTGTTTGCTTGCAAGCTTTAAGCTTCATTTCTGAAGGCCACAGGGTCACTTTTTATTGACCTGTGCCTTGTTAAAAGAGAAATGCGCAAACGCGACGACAATGATGGGTTTGTTGTCATTTAGACGCGGGCAAGAGAACGCCCAGCGACATTTTTGTCTTCTCCGGTGTCTTGATCGTGAACTGGTGATGTTTTAGCTATAGTGATACTGGCCTAATCCTTCCTTTTTGAGAAATTTGCGTTTTGATCTACAAGTTACGTCTTTGCAAAGCTTTGGTAACTAGTAATTTGCGAAATAGAGGAATCACTGTCAATTCTCTTAGACGTTTACAGCGCCATATCCGCCATGTGGCTTTATTCAATACGAGGGCTACGACACATGAATTCCGACGCACTATAGAGCTTTTTAACGGTAAGTTCTCTCTTTTAGAAAAAGGCTGGTCTTTAAGTTTGCATCAGTTTTCGTGCAGCACAAGTATCCGCTCCGACAACATAGACGCCATGTTTGCGTAACTTTCGTCTTCATTTGTGGAACTCGAGTCTTGCATGAACCACTTCGGGCACATGATGTTTCTTTGTGACGGTCTAGAGCTCAAAACAGACAAAAGAACAAGTATCATAACTGCTCGAGAGCATGAACAGTGCAAATTTCAGTGTTTGCAGCTAATAAACACTTTTTGCGGTATGATAATTGTTAGTTTAGAACCTCATAATCGACTGATAAGTGTTACTACTCTAAATTAGTTTCCAGCAGTGTAAGTTCCCTAAAGATTAGACTCGTAATTCGCTAGCTTTACTTCTCTGACAACACTGGCTAAAGGCTCAAAGAAGTAGAGTTATTTTTTTGTAACAGTAAGGGAGCACAACTTACAAATTTTTCGACATCCTGTTCGACGCAGTCAACGAGGTTATCAGTAGAGGAAACCTGTCCTATATCTTCGACAGTGAATAGAATTGAACAAGTCTTTACTTTTTCGCTGCTTCTTATACCATACGCAAAACTTCACTCTTTTTCTTGACTCTTGTACGATTGAACATGTTTAAATTCGTCCGAGGTGCCTAAGGAACTTCTTACACTGTGCGTTACGGAAATGTGTCAGAGGCAAACTGCCGTGCTTTTGCTCATCATTTTCATTCAATTGTTTCTTTCTTGAGTGTAGTCAATGTGATACGAATATGTAACATGAAATATCGTACGGTACACGTACTATATAATAAACAAATGTTCACGTTGTTTTGTTCACAAGATAATAAGTGTTATGTGCCTCTGGCCTTGAAGAAAAGAGTATATAGTTCGAGCATCAGACGTTTGTTTACAACGAGCGACTCGATAGTAAATTTACTCAAGGCAAATTATGTTTGGTATTCTTAATGTAAAATTATATTTTTTCGGTAAATTACTGTCTCCGTGCTACTGATCATTTGCTTTGGAGAGGGCCAAAATGATTACCGTGATAAAATGCAAATATACCGGCGCTGCCTTTCACTCGACGAAATTAAACTTGGCAGGCAAGACACTGTTTTAATACCATGTATCTTTCAGTAGAGCAAAGGTCTCTTAAACGTACTAATTTATAACTCAACTTGTAGAACATTTTGTAGATTCAACTTCATTTCGGTGTAAAAACAATATACAGTACATTGGAAATTTACCACTTTGTTGTACAAATGTAAAACTTTAAGGTAAAAAGCTGTTAAAATTATGAGTCTAAACGTTTTCGGTCTGTTTGATCATCATCAGAGTCACTCTGATGATGATCAAACAGATCGAAAACGTTTAGACTCGTAATTTTAACAGCTTTCTACCTTAAAGTTTTATATTTTACTTTTATCGGCGAAATGTATATTTGTTGTACTTGTCGGAAGTGTTATAGTTTTACAACTTTTTCAAGATTTGTGCGTATTAAAATTTCCGTTTCTTAAATTCAACGATTACAATGTAGTGTGAGTAGCACACTCGTTGGGACTATTCATGAGTCAAACAAATTCATATCGTTTTTCCTTGTAGTAAGAAACTGTAACACGCAGAGTCGACATGAATTTATTTTGTTTCGCTGGCGTACAAATTAAGAGTTACTCCACGTCCGCAGGCTATGCGGGCAAGTATATTTGCAAGTGCTCTCCGCTTAAATAAGGGGGAAAAAACGCTCTTCTCGTCCATTAGGGCGCAAGGTGTTAAGCTGCAAATTTGTGTGTGTGTTTTTCATGAGTGTTTTGCTCCCCATTTACGACTTAACAACTTGGCATTCCACAAGAGCTGTCTTCCGAGGCTCCAAAAGTCGTGAAGAGTTAATCTGCGATGACATGTACAGGCGCCTTGTTTACTCGCCACAGTATTTTGGGTGGTCGTTTGATTTTGTTAGCCTTATTCCACAAGAAATTAGTTCTTCCTATCACTGATAAAAGGAGAGCATTGCTAAATTCCCCGAGTAAACGAGAGGTTTCTGGGATCCGGTATTGAATTGTGAAAGGGCGGCAACGTCATGTTAATTAGGGCAGCATCTGTTAATACTAATTCGAATTACTTCATCGCAAAACGATTTCTACTTTACGGGTCACAATGTTAATCTTCATATATTTCTTTTTGGTCTGACCTTTTCACTAAGTATTACTATACGGAAGAGTAAATTGAAACAACAACTGCGTGAAGTCTTTAGCCCGGCTTTAGTTGTCTCCAAGCGACATCTGTCTAACAGTACTGTGCGTAAGAGAGGGAGAAAATGTATATCTTCTCAAGGGGTATAAAGTTCATAATTATACTGAGAACGCTTTTGCCCACCGAATAGCAAGGCTTACATACTTTGCCTTCATCGCCTTGTTTGCAAATTTATTCTATTTCCACTACTGCTTTTTGTACCCAGAAGAAATCATAAATCAACAGTAATTTAATCGTTAACAATGGCCAAGCTATTAGAATGGCTCACAGGTATGGTTTTCAATGCAGTGCATTTACTTTAATTGGATCCAGCACACTGGGCTAACACGAACGGATTTTTTAGGGCAAATGTAGTTACAAAACCTCTAAAGGATCGCAACTTCAGCAAAGCTAGCCGATACAAAATTGTTCCAAAAGCGATTTATACCTTTCAAAAAGTGTCTGCTTGCATAATGTTTTCTTGCTTGGGTCATCCCTGTAAAATTCCACTGACAGTCGGCATATGGGCGGTAAGTCAATAATATGACCCCCTGACTGCAAACAGCGTACATGTAGGATGTAGGCCCTCAGGCGAAAACACGTAGATAACTTTAAACAGCAGACTCTCACTCGATGGTTATTCGTGGTCTCAGAGAGGTGACATTCAGTGAAGGTAACCTTGGATAGAACCTCCCAGATAGACAAGGGGAATCAATCCACTGATCATCATCACTCAACTAACTTCAGTAGTTGGACTCTTAAGTTACATTCTTTTATGAAAACGTCCCATGGAAGTTAGTACGTGGCGAGGTACTTGCACGGAAGTCGCTATTCCTTGGGTAAAGGGAAAAGAACTATGCCACATCCATTCAAATGGTAATTCTGCATTGTTTTATAGTGAAAAGGTGAACACATCTTTACAAATGGAAATTCTTTTTTCGTCATACATTTGTGACACAAGAAGGTGAACAACATAAATCAATGCTTCGCTTTCATGTCTCGCCGTTGACCTATGAGGTGCTCTTGTGGAAAATTTTGTTTTTATAGTTTTTTGTACAATAAACTATTGGCAGCAGCGGCAAACAGGTACGGAACGGTAAAACACATACTCTCTTAGATCTCGAGATATTCAGTTAATTTAATCAAAAATCTACACGGCAAGAAAGGCCTGGCAATGGACTTAAACAACTCAGTGCGATCTCGATGTCGAGTATGATTTGTAGACCGTGCAGAAATGTACTTTTTCTTCTTTACAAACTCAATTAGATTTCCACTTTTTTTTCTCTCAGCTGAAACTCTTTTTTATCATTTTGTTAACCTTGCAAGGATGAAGGTCGTTCTTCTGTTACTGACTCTTGGGAGTTCTGTACGTTGAAACACGAGTTACAAAAATGAAAACAGGTTGAAAAAGCATTGTTCAGTTTTGCAAAGTCACTGAATACATTTCACAAAACGATTCGTGCTAAAGTTACATGTAGGAAGAAAGGACAGGAAGCGCAATACTTTGTGACTACCATAAAGATAGGCGAGGTACTAATTCCATCAAATCCTACATGAAAAACAATTTGTCAGAAAAACGACAGTTGCCTGTCGGCGAAGCGATTAGGTTAACAAATAAGGCGCCGAGTAAAATTCGACGTATTTACGTGCCCTAATAGTGTGCCTACAGTTGTAAAATGATTAATTACATTGGAGAGAAGCCTTCTTAGCGGAAATGGCACCAATTACTGGGCCATGGCTAAGTGCTTCAAAACGAATCATGAGGTCGCGTATCACTTCAGGTCCACTGATATCAGACAGGCGAGATCAGTGGGAAGACAGAAAACCGCTTGATTTTTACATGTCTCTGTGATATAACAGGTCTTGTAAAGTCTGTGTTAATGGCTTGGACCCACATATTACGATAGGCTCCTTGAGAACCTTTGACATACGTAAGTAAGATGCACTAGTTGCGTATTATTAGAGCCATACAGGTAGACTACGGTAAACTACTCTGTGTTGGACAAGATCTTCATAACGTTGTTGCCTCAGAAAATACTTGTCAATAAAAACAGTGAGAAAAGTGAAGGTAAAGATCATTCTTAAAAGCTTTCCGACCCATATTCTCCATTGTCTATAGTCAAGTATGATAAACAATTCTTTTAAGAGCGAGGCGAGATAAAGACGATACCTGTTTTTACTGTCTTTTCGGTAAAAAAAAAAAGTTATATTAAGCCGCCAAAAAAGCTACCGCCAAAAGGTACCGTACTACTTCCAAAATATTGCATAGGCTCGGATTCAACAGAAAGAGTGGCTGTCGTTGGATTTTAAATGACAACTTCATTTTCTGACCATACAAGTTGAACATGCTTCCCTGACGATGTTGGAATAGCCAGTCTTTATATTGCTATGAGTTGTATACCACATTTGAAAAGTACAATCACCCACAACAAGAGATGCCAAGAGTTGATGCTTACTGTGTTGTAACGTAACTCTGACTTTTTGAAGATTTTGTGCATAAGTTTTTAATAGTGGTTATTTAAGAGAATTCCAGAGGTATGTTTTCCCGTGTTCTTCTTCTTTTCCCAAGTTGATAGTTAACAAGCGTTTGTCACTTTTATGCCGTGGCAATGTTTAGCCGAGGTAAATGCAATCGGCTGAGCTATGTAAGAGTAGGCAAACCCCGCAGCAAAAATGCCCAGCGACCAAAGTAATGCGGTGAAATGAAACAAAAATAAGTAGAAACAACAAACAACTTATGAATAACCTTGGGAATAACCTTGGGGGTCATTTGTTAAGAGCACTATAATGTAACTGTAATGTAAACTAGATAACTGCAGAAATTCTCGAGCGCTCATTGGCTAATTTTTTATTGTCAATAAGCGGACGGACACATGAATTTACAATTTAAAATGCGATGCGTCAACGAGCGAGAGCGGGAGAGAGCTATCGCCTCGTGAATCCACAGTTACTTTGACAATGTTATGACGAAATTCGTGATCAATAAAAGGGCAGACGCATGAAAAACTGATGTCAATTTGTTAATTAACACAGATGTGATTCTGGAAAGTCAAGAGGAGAAAGGAAGACGCAAGCCAAGGCGCATGCGCACATGTTTCACGCCTCGACAACTTCAAGTATTGGAGCAAACATTTGCCAAGACGCATTATCCAGATGTACTATTGAGGGAACAGTTGGCTAACTTTACCAATCTGCCAGAATCAAGAATACAGGTATCCGAGACGCTAATAATCAGACAGAAGTAAAATAACAAAGTAGACTCTGGAAAAAAAAATCTGTATTACAACTGTTTATAGTGTCTTAAACAACACCAGGGACTGAGAAATATTGCAAACATAGGCGTAATCATTAGCCTGTGGGGAGCAGGAGAAAAGAGCTACCTCGAGAAATCGTGCTTAATTGATAACAAAAACAACAGCAGTTTATTTGTACCAAACTAAAAAAGAACTATTTTAACAAAATTATGATCTAATTACTAAAGATTGGTAACTGGGCTCCACTGCCTTCAGGTCGGGTGTCTATTGTAAATTACAATTGGGTAATATATTCCATCACGTAAATGAAATTAACACAGAAATTCAAAATTAACAAAAAGAGCTATAACTGGGCTTCAACAATGTCCTTGGAAACTGAGTAATCTTGTGAACAAGTGTTTACAGATGAGGTGCATTTCAGACTTCTAATAATTTTGTGACATTTACAAAACCTTAGGTTTAGCATTCGTTGTAACGTAAAAGGTCGATCATAAGTATACGTAGGCTTTCTTGCGGCTCTCTAATCCTCTTACAAATCTTGTGGCTTTCTTAAGGTATGGTTCAAGAACCGCAGGGCAAAGTATCGAAAATACGAAAAGTCTGGAGTAGAGATGGTTTCAAAAACAAGCCTTCCCTCATTCCTCAGACCCGACAGCTCAGGAAGGATGACGTGTGGAAGCTCGCCGCTCCCTAATCGCTCCTTCTTTCAAACTCCAAGAAGTCCAGTTTTGTCACCGGTTCCAAGAAATCCAAACATGGACCGACTACGCGATCACACCCACCACCTTCCAAGCGTGTCTACTCTCCTTCCGCCGGTTCGTGAAATCCTTCCTCATAACATGATACCCACAACTTTTCACTCATTACCTTGCACACCTGAATCGCATCGACAACCATTTCCGACGTACACCCTCAGGCACTTCACGGACGTGCCTCCTTTTGGTTACAATTAAAACAAACTGAAAAAGGATACGAATGGTATCCATATGACTTAGCGGTGTTTAGTATTTAACTAAGGAGGTTAGGTCGCACTACCTATGGTGAGTCTGTCTGTTCGATTCCAGTTTATTTACTCTAACCACAATTTCAGAGATAATAAATACAAAAGAAACCTTGATTTATGGCTACATTCAAAAGTTAATTTAAACTAGTCTTGAAATCTACTTTTACCTGAAACAATTAGAAAAAGACACAAAAAATAATCATTAACAAGCCAAAAAAAGATACGGGTGGTCAAAAGTGGACAAGGTTGAATTTATTGAACTTGGCAAAATGTCCCAATATCTAACTGCCTGTTACAAACATTTTTATAGAATCATACGGCCTCTGTTGCTCGGAAATAATCCTTGTTCACACGTAGCTAAGACCTAATGAGCATTTCGGGGTCATTTTCTGCAGCTCTTTATAAATCGAAAGAAGCGTCAAGACTAGCCTGGTCAAGAAATGTGGTTTTAAAATATGCCATAAATCTACCGCTGTTATTGAAACTATTCATTATTTGCTATCAGCGCGCCATCTGGTTAATTTATTTATGGAGCCGAGGGGCTCATTTTTCTGTTTAAAACCAACAACCATTGTTTAGAAACAAAAGAGCCCAGTGTAGCAATTACAGCCGCGCCCATTGTAGCTCAGCTTAGCTCTAGAGCGGAAAAAAAAAAAACATTAGTGTGGGTTTATAATCATACTGACACTGCGCACGAAGTACAATTCAACCCCTTCAGTCGATTGATTCATAACGATATTTCAAGGAAAGCATGTTTCCCCGGCTTATGGCAACAAGAAAAGACCGTTTTAGAACAATTTATTCGGCAAGGTCCCAAAAAATAGTTCTAAATTAAAATTAAATCAGATGATCATCCCAACCATCCACACCATGTTATCAATTCTTGCTCAAGTTTTGCACCCAGAAAATATTACCTTGATCCCTGATGTGAGGGACTGTCTGTGTGGCCCTGAGAAGGTTGCTCAGCTTGCTTGAAAATCGAACCACTTTTAGTGTTTCACAGTTGCTACATAATACGTTACTTCAAGCATAAAGTACGTTTTCAAAGTAAGTTGTGAATAAAAGAGGAACTAGTTGAGAAAGAAAAGAAAAGAAATCATATCAACATTTCAGAATCTATTTTGTCTATTTTGTCTATTTGTCCCAACATGGATTCTGCTAATTTACGTAAGGGTTCATTTTAAATTTTTGTTGAAAATTTCAGTCAGACTTTCCAGCCACTATTACAGTAGAATTTCTCGACACCCCACCCAACCGCGCTCCTTTCGGCTTGATCATGACCTAGCCCCCTTTAATATACGCAAAATACGCTTAGCCACTTTGTACTTTAATTTTGATCAAGGACTCTGTATATTATTGATATTTTTGGAAAGATAATATTAATCAAATTTTTATTACACCTATATCTCATAATTACTGTGCTACAAGGAAAATTCTCATTATTCAGACGTGCTTTGAACACGCTTATGTTACTTTTTTCGTAGTCTGTATTTACGGTTCATGCGTTGTGTACTTTCAATATACAGTATTTTATAGTTAAATTTATTCAATATATATATAACTATTTATACGATGATCCATTCCATAGATTTCGATTACCGTGTAAAAACAAGAGTTTCAAAACTTGGCTGATTAAAAATACTGTTACCGTTTGAGTCTATTGAGTTATTTAACAATTATTCAATGTGATCCATCGCACTTTGGCAAATTAAGTCATAGCTATTAGTATATTGCGATTAGATTATTTGATTGATGTAAAATACGAATTTTATGCCAACCTTTTAAGCTCTGACCGGGTATAAAGAGATATAACTGTGCCTGTTGTACAGCGTCCTTAAAGACTTCTGATGTTGATCTGCTGTGCTTGGTGTGTTTCACATGGTTTCAGGCATCGATTTATGATCAAAACAAAATATTTGGCGAATAAAATTAAGTGAAGAACAAGTAGTTCTATCGAGTAGTGTAGACCGCACGGCAGAATTCAGTTTAAAATTGTCAAGAAATTTCATAATTACCCAAAACGAAGTTTGTTTCTGGAGAAGCGATTATGCATTTTTCGTAAAACTTGAGAAGCTTGGTCTTAAAACCATCGACATGAAACTCTTCACTTGAGCTTAATAGACCAGGTGACACCCTAGATCAAATGGAAACGAAATAATTTCGGAATTTTTGACAAGTTTAAAGCATCTTTACCCTCCTGCTAGAAAGAACAATAAAACAAATTTGCATTGTCATTTTTCTTTTACTTTGTCGATGATGTTTTCTCAGAAGCACGCAGACCAGTTCGGCAAAGTTTTATTACCTTCGTTTGTTAGAGTGTTGGTGTCAATAACACACAAACAACAGGTGCTGTGACGATAATTTAATTTATTTATACACACACAAAGAATTGAAACTACCCACGGTTTTGTTTTGGTGAAGTTAATTGGAACGGAGGCTGTAAACACTGACTCATGCCCTGAGGCGCCGGTTTGTGCCATAATTTGATTTTACACTTGACTGACAACTGAGGACCAATAACTAATAACAGCCAATGAGAATGTTCCATTGCTGGTCCAATTATGTGAGTATTTGACCGGCTAAAGCATCTACTGACGGTAATGTTTCAATCTTATATATAGTTGTGTAATAAATATCTTATCAACCAAGCTTCCTCGGAAGAGTGCAAGGAGAATAACAGCATTTCGTGTTTCTGTACGAACTCAGTCTCTGCTGTAGTGCTCCTGTGATTGATTAACGAGATATATAACTTCAAGAGGCTGCCAGCTTACAAAAAGCTTCAAGAATAATGTTTTTCAAATAGGATACTTCGTACTTAGATTGAATGATGAGAATTTTCATTTAGATAACTAGGCAAGCTTCAAAGAAGAACGTGTTTTGACCCAGTGGGAGTCTTTTAAGTCAGATACATACAATATTCATTAACCGTAGGAGGGAAGTAAATATTTCGAACAGTGAGTTAGTTATTAAAAGTACTGATTTTACCTAACCTTCTTGATATATAGTTTACTGCTAATAGTTTACTTTGCCAAGTTATGTTTACCATTTAAATTGGCATATTGATAACTGTAAGATATTTCTTTTCTTTTCATTTCGTCAACTTTGTGGATTTATCTTATCATCTCATAAATCAGCCACCTTTTGCTCGTCGAAAACAATCCCTTTGAAGATCTTAATTAATTTTGTTTCTTCCAATAACGATCTGAACAAGAACACATGACGGTCATGGTTCATGATAAACAATTAACTTGCACAATGAAATCATTTTCTGGTTAAGCAATCATGGTCATTCTTCAATGAGGACACGATGCAAACTCGAAGACGAGATGATGGATTTCTTTCTTGTAAGCCATGGATAAAATCTGCCAATATTCAAGGTAGGTATAAAGCAAATTCCAGTTGTAGGCGTTTTATTTCGTAACGATAAACGCCAGTATTCTAGGATAAACAAGTTGATTGTTCTGCTGAAATCAGACTATAATAACTTCCCTTTTGCAGTATCGTGATGAAACGTAAGGGTTCATGTAAAGCATTAGTCTACACACTGTTAACGAAATCGCCAGAAAGAAGTGATGATTTAGTTAAAATCATCGAGTAGTTAGCTTCGGCATGGTGCCAATCATAAGTTTGCAATTTACAATAGACCACTACTTGCGCCGAACCATTGTTCTGCTAAGAAGTTGAAGGTCTCGGCTTGATCCTTACTTACCCTCCACACTCGTCCCTGTTAAGTTATTCGGCTTTGGAGAACAATTTGATAAGAAGTCAACATCGTAAACCGACTTTTGTGAAATGGACGGCGTTTAGCCAGAACAGGATATAAATGAAACTCAATCGAAAACGTAAATAATTAGAAAAGAGAAAGGGTCTTACGGGATGTCCAAATTGACAAACCATTTCTGGTGGTCTGAAAATCAAGCTATTTGACTTAGTGTGAAAATGTGTACTGATAACTTCGCATTAAACTTAACTCACGGGACAAGTGTAATCAATATTTTCGCCCATTTAATTAAATCTGCATATACGTTCCTTAGTCATTGTTTCAAATTGTGAACCTTCACTTGTCCGTCCGTCAGTTCGTTTGTGTGTTCTATCCTAGGGGGAGGAAACCTGGAATTCAATCTATAAGAGGGAACAGAAATAGGGAGGGTTGAGGAGGGGCTGCCTGATTAAAAAAAAGAAAAAAAAAAACAGATACTGCAATTAACAAATAGATTCCATTTTGCCGTGCCGTTCAGTAATAAATCATAATGAGGTCGAAATGTGGTAAGACCAAAACAGAGGCACACGAGCCGGTAGGCGAGTGTATCGCTGAACTATTACTGATCTATTACTGAACAGACGCACGGCAACATGAAATCTAATTTTTTATATAATGATAAAGAAAGAAAAAAAAAACATGTTAATGACGTCATCTATGCGTCTGTCCTCCAGTAGATCATAAGTAAGAGCAGGGTTCTCTCTAGTTTCCAGCACAACAGGTAAGGGACCTTTTTCAAACCGGTAAAGCATTTGGTTAATGTTGGACGTTCTGCAAAGGATAAGCGACAATTTGAACTTATGCACCACGTTGGTTGAGCTAACGTCAGCGCTGTCCCTCTAAGTATAAAAATGACCTTCACACAATCAAGTTTTCTTTTTTCTCTCTCTAGCCTTACTGCCTGCTTGTGTTCTTCTAAATTGCCATGCTCTGATATTGCGGCCTTCCTGTAACGTGTACCGGGCGCAGTGGCATATTTCACATTTTTGCCTGTTTTAATATGCTTTTTTTTTTACAAAGACAACAAAACATTCCGTCGCCCTCTTTACATGTAAATGTCAGCCACCATACACTACTTTTACAGCAGAATACAATGTCATTATCGATCCAGTCATGCTTGAAAACATGGGGCTTTGATGGCAACTGCCTGCTTATTTCATTGGAAGATAGCATCTTCGGCTGTATTTTGCACATAATATATGATGGTGTAAAACATGGGGTTGGCTACCAAAAGCGTCTTCAAAAATGCGTAAATGCTGCTTTTCTGAAATACGAGAGGGTTTAACTGTTTTTAATTGATGCTACTTCCAATGACAATTTTGACGGTGTCGTCTCTTTGGGTGGTAATTGGTTGTTATCTTCCGGAGGTGATGCGCTAACTGACTCGGACGTTTCTACTGATTTATCGGTCGAGGGTGGTTCAGTTATCACTCGCTCTTCTGTTGATCGCAAAGGCACATTTGCAGCTTCAGACGGCTGGTCATTCT
>Ga0126339_10001148_pt1 | contig 17220 bp, 2 predicted proteins | sample OrbTmetagenome_2_FD_92532 | JGI IMG/M metagenome (GOLD analysis project Ga0126339, IMG submission 92532) | Coral microbial communities from Petempiche,Puerto Morelos, Mexico - Orbicella T R C metagenome | ecosystem: Host-associated > Invertebrates > Cnidaria > Coral | place: Petempiche,Puerto... | reverse complement strand
TTATTATTATTATTATTATTATTATTATTATAATAAATAGCTTGTGTATGTGTCAAGTTGTCGATAACGACAAATCAAGTCCTCCACAACTAACAAGTTTTCCTTCACTAGAAGGAAACGTTTGTGCGTTATTGATCTACATCTTAACTTCATTGTGTCAACTTGATTCTAGGCTCTCTCTCTCTCCTTTGCTCCCTTGTCGTTGATGAGAGAGACCCAGGTCGCGGCTAGTCACGTGTGACACAAGCGGAAGGGTCAACGAATATTTTGTTCATGAGGTAACTGAAGCAAAAGCAACGCGATCGCTGTAAGCCACACTCGGGCAGTACATCTTTCAAATTCTCCAGCCGTATTCTAAGCTTCACAGAGGTGAAACGAAATATATATTTATCCAGGGTACATCACTTAAGCTATTTCTCGAGGATTCGAAATTAACGTACTAGACCACAGCAACAATCAAAGCACTTTTTCATCCCCCCGCCCCCAAACAACAAATTTATTTATCATCCAGTCTTTGGGTGGTCACGTGACCAGCAGCGACAGCGGTCTCTCTCCTCAACGATAAGGAAAGCAAAGGAGAAAGAGAGCCATGTTGTCACTGTCTGTGGATGACAGAGCAATCAGTTACGTCAATACGTTTGTCGGAGCATTGTTGTCAGCGTACCTCCGCCATGTTTAAACAGTTGTAGTCGAAGTTGTTATTTTGACATGTGATGTCAGCCAAATCCGTTTCACTTCTTTTCGTTGTCTTTGATTCAATGCTGTTTTTACTTTGCATTGTTTTTACCGTGGAACATCCTGATCATTTCGTAGTTGACGCTAGTCCGGCACCAAGGTCTTTTGAATGCTTTGTATATATATTCTGTTCTGGACACTAACAGTTACTTTCGCCGATCATAAGTCAGTAGTTATCGATCAACTATTTCCACAGAAAAAACGTCAGACAGAGACAAAACTTAAAATACATGTATATATAGCACAAACCCCAAACGTTTTGGTGTTTTTGGTTTTGGAATTTAAGGAACACATTCTCATTTGTTGTTAGATTTCAGTCATTAGTATGTGTGGAGAATGTCGGATAGATTGTTGTTTACGCTTGTGTCCTGCTTCGTCATTTCTACACGGACGAGATGACGGGCGTGGACTGAAAGCAGTTCTGACGTACAGTCGCGTGGTCAGCTCAGTTTTGGATTCAACATTGGTTGCGGCCAGCCACTTTCTTAACGTGGAGTGACGTCACACCGTGAATGCAAGCGGGAGGTTTTGCGTTTACCTGTATATCAAGTATATTTCTAACAAGTACAAACTTCCTCTTGATAATAAATATGTTTTGGCCCTGTTATCTTTCAGGAAGGAAAGCTTTTATATGATGCTACCGTTAAACTTCCTTGTTGATTTTTTTCTTTGCTGGGTCACTCCAATCCGCCAAAATAAAAACTACCAAATAAACAAACGCACTAACATAAAGAGAAGTATTGGTGATTTTTTTGGTGAATATTTTGTTTTTATTTAATTCCGCCTTTACATTCGTGGATTTCCTGCTCGCCGGTAATATTTGGTGTGGTGTCTTCCAAACGGATGATGATTCTTCAGTGTTGAGATTGGAGATTTTCCGGTCTATCTGGCGGCTCGCCAGATGAATATGAATGTGAGTTATTTTTCTATCATTTGTCATCACAGTCTGTCATTTAAACCTTCTTTTCTTCGTTTCCAATCCTGAAAAGATGGGATTTTATAGTTGGCGTTCATTTTTCATTTGTGTTTGTATTTTATTTTCGGTCTAATTCGTTATGAAAGTGTATTGTTTTAACATCGAAAGCAAAGTGCGGTTTCACAAGAAAACGTTGTAAAGGCAAAGTTGTAAAATTCTTAATTTATCTTATGTGCTTGAAGTCAAGTTTAAGTTGACATAGGTCGCCGAGCGGGGAAATATTTAATATTCCTGTCAAAAATAAGTGACAACGCGCTCGCTCTCCGTCGGAAATAAGTGGCAGTTTGAAGACAGGTGAAACGGTTGCTGAAGTTTGTATGAACACACTCTCTTTTCTTGTAATGTTTATTCCTAATCAGAGAGAACAGTTTTTCAATTTTGTCGTTCTTTGTGGAAAACAAACAAAAGCGTAGAATATGTCGAGATGTGAAGGCAGATGGCAGCCGTTAAAGTCGCAGACTGTGTATTGTGAATTGTGTTGTTTTTGTTTTAGTTATAACTTGCTTTTCTTCATGAAGAGACGCTCTGATCTTGTCGAACAAAAGCGCAGTGGGACTCTTTCCTGAATTAACATTCTTAGGTGAAGTTTCTTGTTTGGTGAATCCTCGCCAGACTCTTGGCTCCTGTTCGCTTGTGATAGTTTCTATTGCACGTTATTTAAGGTTTATGTTGGTATTTGCCCAGTTATTTCCGTAATAGAGTTTTTGGAAAGCTTTTCCGCCACTGGAGGTTTTCTCTTGTTATCTTGTGTCATTCTAATATTACATTTTGAAGTTTTAAAAACGTCATCCATCATGACAAAGACCTAAATAGAGCGGAAGTCTAAAATGGCCGATAGATTTTAGCGATTTCTCGCCTTGTAGCTAATTTCTCGTGGTAGGAGGGATTTTTCACTTGTTAGTTCAGGGAGAGTTTAAAGTTTGTTTTATCTGCCTGTGATGGACAAGCACTTTGATCGTTTTTAGACTTGACTTTCTTGTTGTGTCCTCATACTTAAGTCGTTTTTAAAACGTGAGCGGCCAGCAGCATATAATAGTGTTGACCCATTCTTGCCGTCCCAGTGAAAATTCACAAGCTTGAATTAAATTTTGCACTCGTATAGTCACGGCTGACACACAACGGAAACGAGTTTTACAGCCAATTTCCTGTGTTTTAGTTGTTCTCTGATCTATCAGCAAGCACCTGACAAAGGGACACAAACACAGGTGAAAGCGATTGGTTCAGTTGTGTGTGTTGTGTTTTTATGTTATTACCGAGAATTCCTCGCTTCCTTGACAGCTCATAAGAAGTCTACTCTCTTTCCCCTCATTTTATCTGTTTCTCTTGCAAACACTTCACTTTTGGAATAATTGCCGATGTTTACTCATTTCTAGCCCCGCCATTGTTCTGCAAATGGCCATTAATTGAACGAAATTATGTCCAACCGAAAGTTGGTGTGCTGTTTCTTCAGCTGCTCTTGTCTTGCTTCTCCGGTGCTATAGTGTTGTTCGCAGTTCAGACGCATTTCTCCCTGGCAATATTTTTACGAAAAGCAAATTAAGGATTTTCATCGCCTGTGTTATGAGAGTGCGGTAAGGGAATATTTTGTGAAACTGAAACAAGGAAGCCGACCAGATGAAAGTAGTCATATACTTGTGTTTCGCTCTGGTATATCTTGTATATATTTTTTAATTACGCAACAAAGAGTTACCGATAACATATTCCACCTTTTGCTTTCGGGTTGCGGACAATGGTGTCGCACAATCTTCGTCGTTTCTTTACCCGGAAACTGATTTTTGGACTCTCGGTTCGATACCTAGTGCTTAGAAATTATGCGAGAGACACGTTTTAATTGGAAATTCCGTGCGGCCTTGTGAATATTACACTTTTTCGCCCACGTGCATTTATCTGCTTCGTTTTTTGATAATTTTGCTCCAGTTTTCGGTTCATATTCAGACCAGGTGTGAATAACTAGAATGCGAAGTACATAATAATTTTCACCTATATTTTCTTGACGACGTGTAAACAAAACGAAGCGAAAGAGTGACTTAACTATAGCGTGAACGCACCTATATTTGAAAATTTGTTCAGTCAAGATGGCGGGCTGAGAAGGTGTTTACAGTGACTGTCTGTTAAGCGCAGGTGGTTATGTGAGACAAATGGTTCCATCTAACATCTAACCTAGTCTGCCGCTTGTTGACAACTTTGCTTGGTTAGTTCAATCGACAATGTTAGATTTTAAGCATGTCTTTTTTTTTGTATCCGTGTTCTGTTCGCTTTTTTGTGTCACGATTTAAAGCTGGCTGATAGCTAAAGCAGTGCGTTTACTCCATGGTAATCTCGGTGAATTTTAGCCGCATCTTGATCGATTCAACCTTTCTGTTGACCACAGCATTCTTTAAAAATTAAAGAAGCCGGAAAGCACGACTTTTGGCAATTCCCTTTTCTTTGCGTGCGTATATAAACGTAGTGAAAATAATCAGGTTGCCAAGAGTTTTTAGCCGGAATCAACTGAAACGGTTGCTGACACCAATAGATTAGATGGAAGCCTGAAACCAAATTACATCTTTGCTAATTGCAGCTCCAATTCAATTTAAGTGAATTCCATGTTTTTATTTTCAGGCTATCATCAAGAGTGTCATCATCCCGCTATTCCCGCCGAGGCCCTAGAGTTTGATGCGCCGTGGATGTGTGTTTACTGTTCTATCGGCGCGTTTTGTCCGTATCTGGAGAATCCATTCGAAAGTAAACCCACGAGAAAAGGAGTCAGAAAGACAAGAATTCACACGGTAAAACTAACTTGCTTCTTGTGATGAGTTCATGTAATGCTGTCTGTTAAAATGGTCGCTTCAGTAATTTCGGTTGATTTGCCGGCGCTGTGGGACTTGTTTGGTTAGGGAAGACTTTTCTTGCGGCCGGATATTAAATGTTTTCCTGAATAAAATCATTTCTTTTTGAGAGTTAAAAAAATAAACAACGCTTTTCTCCCTACCGAAAGATACAAAACTTTGTGGTAGTTCTTAATTTCGATTACTTTTAAGAGGTAGCTATAGACGTTTCGGCAGTAAGGGTATTTTCCACTCGGTTGTAATTATTTCCCGAGTTTAATTTCCTGGTGATTCGAGGGACATAACATATTGTTTGATGAAGGTAACATTAAGCTGTTGGCCGGCCGACTCGAATGGCTTGGCTAGTGCTTTCGTGACGATTTTGTTCAAGGACAATACAGAAACCTTCGTTTATTTTCGCTGACAACGACGCACACAAAAGGATGGCTGATTAGAAGAAGCTTAAATTGTGCTATAGAAGGCATAATGTCGACTTATTCCTAGGCTTGATAATGACTTGCAATTAACCTAAGATCGCTATGAACAGAACGGCACATGCACTCACATACCAACCGATCTGCCACTTACAAGGATGCTTGTTTCAATCGGCCCTTGCAGTCGCAGGGATAGTTTGGTTGTTCTTCTGAATTAATAAGTTTTCAGAGATCATTCTGAATGCACAGTTCGTATTTTGTCTGCTTATGTCAAGTGAGTATCGCCAAGAACAGCTGCATGTCTCACCATGGCAAAACATGTCATTCAAATAGCTTTCTAGCAAACTGCTTACATGAAGTACACGCTCAAGTCTGAGGAACCGTGGGCGCTTTTTCCGGAATTTCGAAACGGAGCAAAGTGATGTTCGGAAATTTCCTGGTTAAGGTTCTAGAAAATCAGAACGATTGAATGTGTCAAATATGAACCACTTTACTGTTAATTCCGGAAAATCCCTGGAGGAATTTGTTGAAACATTTATGCCAGTGTATAACTTACGAGGTCGTTCTATTTTTCTGAATATTTCGGAGGCATTCTCCAGTCCAGTACAAGTGACCAGGAAATGTTGCCCCGTTCGCTACTAGTGATGCACGAAAATTCAAAACGGAATTTATGATCGAATGGAAACCGCCTTGAATTCTGTAACATTGATTCAGTGTAATTTGGGTGTTTGGAGACATCAGTTTACCGATGTCTGTCAGCTTCATGCTTTATAACCTTGCCACACTACCTTTAACAAATTTAACACAAATCTTCAGATCTTACTAGTTTTCATTCATTTGTTTTGCTCTCGGTAGTAAAACTGTTTAGTGTTGGTCAGGACGATTCAGCCACCCTTGCAGATCAGCCAGTGTTTTCTCATGACCTGCATGGCTGTCTATTTTGATATTTGCAGGAGAAATTATTCTTTGATCAGTTTAAGGACTGAAAAGGCTTTTGTTTTTCCTTATATGTCATGCAAAATGGCATCTTTGGTTGACTTTTGGTCAATATTTGTAGTCGATGATCATATTTGTATCAGTTTGCTTTCAATGGTTTCGTATTTTTCGATTTACTTCAAACACTCGGCCTGGGGGATGTCGCGTTCATATGACTGACATCCTTGACTTTCAATACAAGGACTTGGCCTCGTTGAATCCTGACAAATTTTGATGCTCTGATATCTTGGCGCTGAGCAGCAGCAGTCATTTCCCAACTTCTACTCCATTGACTTCGGTGTCAACCAATAGAAAACTACAACAACAAAGGAAATCGCTTTAGCTGTTCAACAATAGTAAACATCATTTACAGTTATACATCTGTCTTTATATGCAAAATCACATTTTCAGTCAAAGATTTATTTTCATTGATATTGATTCACGCAAGTCCAGTATGAAGACAATTCAAACAATATTTGGTTGATATATTTGTTGTTAGTTACGAGAAGATACAATGAAGTCATGTTGAGTTAGTAACATTCTTTTCGCTGATCTATATTTTGTCGCCAAGCAAGTGTGGACAGAACGTCTGTATATTGTTGTTTTGTATTAATCATATTTTTTTTAAGTAAAGACTCGGACAAAAATCGTAACAATTTTATCAAGTGGTGTTCTATTTTTTGTAAAGAGAAGCAAAGGTCGAAATCATGTGACATATTTTAGCAGGCACTCGTTCGTCAGGTAATGGCTGTGACAGCTACGATGACTGCAAAAAATGATAGTTTTAAGAGAATAATTTAGACATCTCTGCGTAAACAGGGTTCATTATTTCGAAGCTTCTTTGCAAACCTATGTATGAGTAAGCATCCTGTTACAAAGACTAATTGATCATGAACTAGATGTTAGCAAACTGTAACATTCGCTAGAATTAAGTTGTTGTTGACGCCATTTGCGTTTCACAGACCCTCTGAATAGTTTCTAGTCGTCTTCCTCCATGATAGAGGTAGCAGTCCAGAATACTTTTACAACCTTTACAGGTATCTTATACAATTAGAAGCTTTTAGCTTTCTTCCTTTTGTTTTTTTAATTAGTCTGAATTAAGTTTGTATTTATTTTTTTCATTTCTATTTATTTATTTACGTACGATATTTGTTTGTTTGTTTGTTTGTTGGTCTTCCCGCTATCAAAATGTTGAGATGTTAATGATTTTTCAGAGAACTATTATGTGTGGTATGATGCATGTGACAAGACCACACGGGACCCACTCGGGACCTGCACGAGACCCGCGCTGAGCACGCAGGTTGCGGTGCCCATATTGATTTGTTATGAGGTAACAAGAGGCTGAGCTGTCGAGGTTAATTTCAGTTCACAGGGATTAGATCTGATATGAACATTAGGGGCAGTCTACAGAGTTAATCCTAAGTGTATTTCCGCGAAAAAATGTGGAACAAATGGCCCGCCACTAGATAAGCTTTAAACAACTGTCAGGCCGATCACGAAACACGGAGACGTCAGAAACACGGTAAAGCAAAGACATTTGAACAATATGGAGTAAAGGATCTTCATGAGAACAATACTGGCAGACTCACAGCATGTCAAAAGTATGTCTGAGAACGCTAAAAAGTCAACTATCGACCAACAATACGTTATTACACCCTAACAGTATAGGTAATGAAGATTACTTGTATTGTATAAGTATTGTTACCGGTTAATTGTTGGGCTTCAGATTCGTTATTTACTTGATTTCCTATAGTAACAAGTAATGCAGAATCAAAAGAAAATCAAGTGTTATCACGCGTGCATTAGCGCGCAAAAATATTAGGCTCAGGAAGTTCGACAAGAGGTATGTAAAAATAACACGAGCGATCAAAGTGTGGTATAAAACTTGATATCGCCTGTTATCTTACTACAAAGCAGGGTTTCGGAATTTGAACTTTTTTCACTCTAGTTTTGTTTTGTTTCCCAGCGATCAATTACGTCGTTTACCGGTGGATTGAATTGCTACCACTAAGTACTCAGTTCCTTGTACATTATTTTCCGCATCTTCGTACAGTCACCAGGAGTACCGAAATAGCTTCTTGTCAACGGGTTTAAGGTTAAGAAATCACTCAGCATGCAGCTGTTTTTTATTTTATTTATAACTAAGAATGGAATATCGGTTTAGGAGGCCCATACATCCCGGAATAGGCCCAATATTGTATATTGTCGGCGCCGATTTTCTGCTTGGTGGAGGTCTATTTTAAGAACTGATACACAAGTTGACCTTGTACGTGATGTACTTGGCTTTTTCCCTGGGAGTGGCTTCAACTTTCATGGAATCAGTTAGAAATTGTTAAACTGCTGTAAACCACGTTCAGCTCAAGTCACGTTCCTTTCGGCCCTAAGAACAATAGATATGAAAATAATAAATAACGTCTCAAGCACAAAAAGATAATTTGATGCTATTGTCTCGGCTTGTGCTGTTGTGTTCATTTCTGCATGAGCTGGTCACGGGTAAACTTTTGATTTCTTGCGTAATTCAATGACAGTATTTTTCAAAAAAGTTTCACGACACGCGGGAACTGTTTGCTGAAAGGTTTGACCTCTCGAGAGTGTTCCTTCTGAGCTGCTAACACGTTTCGAATTTCCTGTTCTGATCTTGTTATATGAAAGTCCAATGGAAACAGTCACGGGAATATAATACGCATTTAGATGAATAGTGAGTGAATATGACTCGACATACCAGCCATTCAGCCGGATGTTTTATTTACCTCTCATCATATGTGCGGGCCAATATCAAGCTTAACACGCTGCCGAATAGTGTGGTATTGTTGGTAAATAATTGAAGTGGGTGATATCTGCTTACTTATTTGTTCTCGGCCAGTATTGCTGTACTAAGTGATAGCAATATTGCGTGTTTCATCGAGCGTAAATAAACGCGGAGACGACAACGTGCGAGCCGTTTACGGCAAACTCGTGTCAGTAAAATGTTTGATCAGATGGAACTCAAGCTTTTGCGAGGCTAATTGCTACAGCGTTCCTTGCATCTCTAGAGCTACTAAGTTTGAGGTAATGTTAGTGTTGTCTTTTCAGTGTGCGAAGCTCTGATTCAACATTTCATATGGAGGTGCCGGTAGCTAGATATCAGACAAAATACTGATAATACGGGTTTCAAGTGGCTCTTAAATGTGATATTGATTGAGGAACAAGCAGATATTGAAAGCTGTCATTACTGATAGAGCTACAGTAGTGAGTTAAATAGTTTTGTTTCCATAATAATTCATCTAAAAATCAGTCTTTTGTGTCGCTTGCGTTAGTACAATGTAGAAGCCTGATTAGATCCTGTAAATTACTCAGTTTGCGACCTCTGTGTTAGTACGAAACTGACTCCACAGTAGTAAAATGCTGTTCGTGCGTAACTCCTTTTATCACAACATGCTAAGCCAGGTGTAGCTACCTATTTTACAGATTGTGCTTAGTGATTTCTGTGCTGAAGTGACTCAGCAGTTACTATGCGTAACAGGTAAATATTTCCTTTTTAATGTCTTTCTTTTTCAATTCTTTTCAGCTCAAGTCAGGGGAACCTTGCGTGAGTTCAGGAAATTCGACGGAAGACGAGAAAGATCTACCAAGAGACAGTAGTATTAAGACTGAACACGAGGTTTCCTCGCGCGGCGATATGTCAAGCTATTACTTTTCCTCGCACTTGCATCCACGTGATGGAGCTAAACCACGAGGAAGGCCCACGTTCAGCCACAGGTCCAAGTCAAGTGGAGATAAACGTGGTCGAGGGACCAGCAGACCCGCGGCTCGCCCGGTTGTTCGGGAAAGGGATCCCTATCCTGATCGAAACTCAGAATTTGACCCCAGTCAGCAGCGCAAAAACTCACACCATTTTCAGAGACATAGTAGCGAGGTTTCACGCCATTCGGGGCGCTATGGCTCCCCTGTGCGGAACGCAAGACTCGTGGAAGATTCCGAGGGAAGAAAATTATCCCCGGCCAGTGACCCGGGAAGTAAAAGATACCAACAAATAGATGAGAATAAAACAGCTAAAGTTATTTCCCATCGGCGTGACGCGCCGCGGGAAAAACAGAGACTCACCCAGGATTTAGCACGACAAAAGAGATTACTCAGTGAAGATATTGCGCGCGCTGAACTCTTGCAACGCGAACAACTCACGAAGAAATTTGCCGATATCTTCGAAAACAAGAAAGACGGCCTTGGGACGGACAGGGCGGTTGTGGAAGTGGACGACGAGAAGGTTTGCAGTGAAAACTGTCACGAGCAGCTGTGTCACGACGGAGACAAAGAGTGTAGTCATTCTATGTATGAGCGATGTTACGGTGACCACTCCCCTGAGTACAATAATGAACATGCAAACCAGGAGAAGAAAGATATTGTTTGTAAACTTCCAGTCGAGCGGGAGTCGTTATTTGATAGATTTATGCGCAGAGGAACGGTACAGGAAATGAAAAACATCGAATTTGTAAATGAGAGTAAAATTGAAGTCAAAGGGATTCGGTACAAAAACAACGCAGGTACAAGCCCGTCTCAGTCTGAGGACGCCGTAACTGAAGGAGTGCAATGCAAAGCAGACAACGTCACCAATCGACCTGAATTTGAACCGTTAAAGTTTGAGAATGTTTCTGATGACGAGCTTACTTTTAGCGATGCCGATATAGAAAAGGCTGTTGTGGAAGATAGAAAAAGTTCGGACGACGAACTTAAAACAAATGGTGGAAGCCCAACTTATACAAAGACCTTTAGCTCCACCGAAAACGGACTGGATTCTGCGTCGGAAACAAAATGCAATGGATTAGAAGAAAATTGCGACTCGATAGATTCGCCATCGAAAACCGACTTGTTTTCCAAAGAAAGCTTGATGAACAATCTTGGGTACATGTCTTGTGAGTGCCCTAGTGAGGAAGGAAATTCGAACGGTGATGATAAAACTACCAAGAGTAGCTCTATGTGTGACAGCATGGATTATCTACAACCTAATGACCCAGATCACAGCAGTATCAAAAACTCGAAAATTGCGCGCTTGATGGACGAGCCCGACATGCAGTGCGAGCACTCTAGTAAACATGGCAATGATTGTGAGCCACAGAAAACTAATGAAGTTTCTTCGTGTGGTGTTGTAGATGAAATAAACAATGGAAATGACATTGAAAACGAGAACTCAGATTTGTGGAACCATCGTCCCTACGGTCTTGAAGTCAATGACAGACAGTCGACAGACCCTAGCAAAAACGAATGTTCGGAAAAGGAGACTAAAAAGCAAGCACCTTACAGAGTGGGAATCCTAGAAAGCAAAGCTGGAAAAGAAAATTTTGAAGTTAAGGACGTTCAAGGGAAAGGAACCTCACAGAACAATTCATTTAATGTCGAACAAAATTCAGAAAATATCGCTAACGAATCGGAACTTTCAAACATCGAAGGTATGTCGGATGCTGGTGAACTCAGTGAACCCGAGGGTGGAGCACCAGTGCCCCGCGGCAAAATTAAGAAAAAGAAGCGCAAAAAACCGAAAGGCCACAAGAACATTCATAAACCAGTTTTGAATAACCCACGCCGGAAATCCAAGGCAAACAAAGCTCGTCCAGCTGTTAAAGATGCTAATTCAAGTAAAGCAATCAAGCAGCTTGATTCTGAAAGCGACGATGACACACTACGTAGCAAAAGTAAAAACGTATGTGAAGCACCACAGCAGGCGGCGGCAGTGGAAGGCAAGGGGCTCTTGGAACTTATTGACACTCCAAATGCGTGTAATGAGTTAATGACTTCAAGAGGTTCTCCTAGTCACGGGTCAGAAGATAAGGATATAGATAACAATACTCTTAGAGAGACCGATTCAACTACTATCCAAGAAAGTGGTCAGATTGAAAACGATGACGGGAACGTAAAAAGCGGTGAACGACGATCGCTTTCTCCGAACGAAGAATGCTATCGCGCAGAGAATACTATTGAGGAGGTTGTTGCCATGGGGACTGTTGGCTCAGACAACTATGATAGCGCGCAGGAATTGAACGCAGACTCACAAAGAAGCGCAATGGAGGAAGATGGAAAAAGGGAACAAGCCAGGAAAGAAAAACGAATCGGAAAAACGAAACGAAAGAGCGACGAAAAGGAAAGAGATAGAGAAAGATCCACACCGCCTCATCTTATCAGCCAAAACCGTTACGCGCGAGATCTGCCGAGACACAACTGGCTTGTGGAGCGGCTACTGCAGCAGAAAAAACTGTGCGCCGAGGACACCCTGCAGCATGCAATAGATACAAACGACGAGCAAGACAGGGAAGATAACCAAGCTGGCAAAGAAGACGAGCTTTCTCACTCAGGAGAAAAAGAGAACGAGACTGATAAAGAAAACACAAGAACGTCACCTGATGATTTTGCCGAGCAACCTGAAGTCGGTGGCACGTTTTCTCCGAAACAGCAGAGTGATCACGAAGATCCAGCAAGTTCTCCAAGGGATGGCTTTCAAAATGAACTTCATAAGAGTTTTTTACGAAGAAGTTTTCCACCTAATGTACCTAAAACATTACCTCGATTAAAGCCTTCCTCGCCTGACGCCAGTGGTGGAAATGACAGTGGTTTTAAGTCGATCGAAAGTAAACCTCCACCACCGCCTTTAAAACACGCTGTGCCATCAAAGGAAGCCTCTGGGTTAGAACCTTTACCTAAACTGAGAAAAATTGTGGATGACAAAGGAAGTACAGAAGAACCGCAAGAGAAAGAGTCATTTACGTCAGATAATCAACGGGGTAGCGAACCTGCTACAATTGAAACAGAACAACCGCGCAAAGTCATCAGTCCTATTGAGATTCTAGATGATGATGAAGAGAAAAAGAAACGTACCTTTGAAGACAAGGTAAACATTGGCGACGCTTCACAAGCAAGCCATGAACATTCTACCTCCAGATCTAATGATTCAAGCCTAAAAGAGGGACGGAAATCACCGGTAAAATCATTAAGCGGTTCTTCACCTGACAGAGTGACGTATTTCTCCTCAGCAAAGAAGCCTTTCGGTACGGTGAATCCTACGATTCCAGGGAGTATGAAGGATAAATTTGGTCGACCTATGCACATCCCACCCCATCGCGCCGCCATTTTGATTCCAGTCGTACCAATGCATGATGGGAATGGTATGCCCATTTCACCTGGCCTCGGTCCTACATCTCCGCATTTGAAAGGCTATTCTCCCAGAACATTTACTCCGCATCTTCTTACCCACAGTGCAGCAGTACCTGGGCCGGGTATGTTTGGAAATCCCTTGTCCCAAGCAGGGCGATATCCTGCAACCAACTGTGGACATCATGTGCCCGGCAACATGAAGTCTGGGATACCATGCAAGCGGGACGTGAACTGTCCTTTTCACGGCAACAAGCCGAGAGGTATTCACTCCGGAATTCTCGATATTCCAAGCCATCATGGTCCGATGCATCCCTTTGGACCTCACAGTCATGATCATTTATCTGCAGTTATGTCACGTGAACGTCGAGAGTGCGATAAAGGCCAATGCCGGCAACCAGACTGTCAAGCATACCAACCAGATAAGCAATCACCACCCAGTAGAGACACTCTGGGGGACAAATCGGTCCTGCAAACACCGAAAGTGGTGAAGCCTATCGCACATGTCCCAGGAAAGCGACCTCCATTGATGCTGTCTCATCTTCAGCAAATTGGAAAGCATTCCCCTTCTACTCTGAGAGAACTGGAAGCTTTGCACGAGGAAAAAGCTCGGCGCTTTGGAGGTGATCTTATGCGTTCTCCTCATCAACTCCAGAAGTCTCCTGAAAGGTCCCCCAGGGAACTTGTCGTACCTAACATACCCCCATTGTATGAGCGGAGACCCCTTCATCAGCCACTTACCTTGTCTGATCTCAACCGCAGAAGAGAGGAAGAAATGTTGAGGGTGAAGGTGGATGAAGGGTTAAAATCCAAGACACTCCCTGGGGAATTAATGCTCTCCGGTCTTCCTTCATCTTCACGTGGACCGGCTAAGTTGACAACACCACCGCATTCAAAAGATCCGAGTTTGATCTGTCCTGGACGAGGATCCAGCTCGGCCACTTCACCTGTAGAGAAGAGGGACCAGACAATTTCATTACGACGCCTTGTAGAGGAGAGGGAACCCAGCTCTATCATGAGTGAGTTTCTCAAACCTGGACCCCCACGCCTTCGATCGTTAGATGAAGCAGATATAAGACTGCCATCTGAGCGGCTGAGGCGTGAAGAGCTGAGCAGAGGACCTAGCTCGTCCCTTGTAAGGATGCAGTCAGCCAAAGATGCGGTCACACACTCTGGAAAGTTATCGGATGGCAAAGAAGGGCTGGGTCCTCGAGGGATAGAGCTTTTAGGAAAAGCTGGCCGTCTAGAAAGAGACCGAAATACGGAGTCATTACACGGAAATTCTAATATCGTCAACCCAGGTCTTCGACTGCTTGATGATAGAACGAGACAAAATGGGAACAGGGAGGGACAACGCTCCAGAGAACACCTCAGCCCCGAAACGGAACAAAGGCTTCGTTTGGAGCTGTCAGGAGAGCACAAGGCGAGAAGCAGGAGTTTGGAGAAAGACACAAGAATGGAACTTAGAGACAAAGAGCGCCCCGAAGATCGCTTACTGGTACGTGCTGAGGACGATAACGGTAGGTCAAGAATGCCATTTGAGCTCTCACCACCTCTCCGTCACAAAGTGTATCCAGACAGATCATTCCTGGCCAGCGCGAGTATTCCAGGTAGGATAGATCCCCGGATGGCCACTCTGCACGAGTTGGAGATGCACAGGCGCGGAGAAGTAATTCGAGCGTCGGAGCCTTCACACCGTGAGCTACTAAGTAGAATGGCTTCATCCTTGCCTGTCACCAAGGGTGGCTCAACCATGGTAAAATCCATCTTTGTGCGACCAGATGGTTCGTTAGAACGGAGAGGCCCTGACTCCGCTCGACTGCCCTCCGAAGTTCATGTTTATTCCCCACCGACTTCCCTTGCCTCTCGAGAGTATGGGCTGATCATGAATTCACGGCAGGCCATGGAGCGACTGGCTGCCGCAGCAGGAAAACCAGAAAGTCACTTAGCAGATGTTGGAAAGGACTTACCGCCCCATATCAAACAGGTTAGTTCACGGAGGAGTAGAAAATGAAACAATTTGCCCCTTTCCTAACTGTTCATAAACTTCTTCTGGTTTCACTGGGACGTTCTCCTATATTGACGAAAACTACTCCAAAATTCAGCTTGGATTTGAAGTGTTTTGTCACTCATGTCAGTCTGTTGCAGTTAAATTGCGTAATTGAAATTTTGCTGTAGCAGTGAGTAGACACCCGCAAAGAAACTCGTGCTATTAGAATTAAAGTTAATTCTTAATAAATAGTAGTAAAATCACTAAGGTCTTTAGAGCGGTTGAAGAATATGAGAAAATAGCAACTGTTGTCCTGTCGATTCACTATTATTTATTTCTCCGACAGGATATTGAACGTTTGTTTACTATAGATTATTTACTATTTACTGTTTACTTCTCTAACAGGATATTGAACGTGAGCGAGAGCGAGAAAGACAACGATTGAGTCTAGAACAAATTGAAGCCAACAGAAGACTTCTTCACGCAGAACTTAAAGACAAAGTGAACCCACTGGTATTTAGCAAAGATCATCAACTCAGAATGGAACAAAAGCGAGATCACATGGACGCAATGAGAGCGCGAGACAAACGAATGGCTGACCGTGAGCGCCTACTTTTCATAGAGAGAGTTGCACAGGAAAGAAAGAGAAGATTTAGTGAAATTGACTCTCATAGCGGAATTCTCATGCGTCATTCTTCGCCTCCGCAGTACAGTCATGGCGCCGAACGTGAAGAGTATGAAAGAGTAAAAAGACTTAAACTCAGTGCGTCTTCGGTTTCCTCTTCTGCTTCAGGTCAACACTCTAAGCACTTGAGTCCCAGTGCACTCAGCTTGGAAAGGAAAGAGGCACACATATCGAGTCCCAAAGACCTTATAGTGAACTCAGCTTCTCAAGTAAGGGATAAACTAAACGAATCGACAGACACCAGAGTCAGTCGTCCGCGAGAAAACGAACTGGTTAGCAATACATCAAACAATGCGGCAATATTTGAACGAGATTCTCTATGGCATCGCAATCGCGAGCAACCGGTTCGCTCGCACGGAGTAATTGATCGGAAAAGAGCTGGAGTACATCCGGGAGCGGCACTACACGGGTTTGTGCAGCCTAAAGGAGGACCACTCATACCCCAACGGGAGGAAAGTAAAGGCGGCGCTGGCAGAGCAGAAGACGACGGAGTGAACCGGTGCTCAGTGTGCAAGCGTGATGCCTCGTTTCTGTGTTCTGGCTGTCAGGCGGCCTGGTACTGCAGCTCCGAGTGTCAGGTGAGCATACAGAGGTTAAAGTAGAACATCGGACAAACTTGACTTAAATTATCTCTTATGATTATTACTATTATTATTATTATTATTATTATTATTATTATTATTGATATTTACAAATATTTATAGGAGCGGTTTTCATTTTAGTGTCGCATGAAATTAGCATTTGCCTTGGTTTTGCATTGCAAGGTCTTACTACGCTTAGCGATTGGTTGACTCACGCCACCTTCTCAACCAACCAGAAGTAAAACCAAAACCAATTGTGACTCACTCGTGCACGTATTCTAGCGCTTAGCACTGTCTATACGTATTCGCTTAAAGTTTCGATTGGTTTACTGGATTGTCTGCGTCCTTTCTGATTTGCCAGAGTGGCAACTTGGGTTCTGAGTTAAAAACTGAAGGGTTGCCATTTACGGAATCAAGAATGAGGAACTTTATTTGGATTCTTATTATCTCTACAAAGTGTTAATCACTTGCGCACTCGTGTGAATAGACCCTTTGCACGATCCGGTCACATGGTACGGAATTAATTATGCTGGGACGCAAGTTACGCAGTGGGACTTCCAAAACAAAGGAATTCGTACCAGTCCAGCCCGACTTTCCTTTGTTTTGAAAGTCCCACTGCGTAACTTGCGTCCCAGCGTAATTAATTCCGTACCATGTGACCGGATCCTGCAAAGGGCCTATTCTTGTTGTTACGCTTCTCACTTTCCAAATTTGCTGTCCAACCAGCATTGAGCATAGTTAAAGGCATTTATCGGATATTTTCGTATATTTTGTTAACAGAACTTTATTTGGATTCTTATTATCCCTACAAAGTGTTAATCACTTGTGCACCCGTGTGAATTCTTGTTGTTACGCTTCTCACTTTCCAAATTTGCTGTCCAACCAGCATTGAGCATAGTTAAAGGCATTTATCGGATATTT
>Ga0126339_10001147_pt1 | contig 17226 bp, 12 predicted proteins | sample OrbTmetagenome_2_FD_92532 | JGI IMG/M metagenome (GOLD analysis project Ga0126339, IMG submission 92532) | Coral microbial communities from Petempiche,Puerto Morelos, Mexico - Orbicella T R C metagenome | ecosystem: Host-associated > Invertebrates > Cnidaria > Coral | place: Petempiche,Puerto... | reverse complement strand
TGGGGGCCAGGGCTGACCGTGGGGTGTCATGGGCAGGCAAACCTACGCAGCCGTATGGAACGGCCGAAGGCTATCATGCCAACGCGGAAAAGGTCCACAGGGCCGCCATGCCGGCGACCAAGGTGACCACCACGCGTCGGGTGGCCACCGCCACCATCGCCGCCACCAGCCCGGCGGCCGGTTGTGGCCAGGACCACGCCGCCGTGAAGAGCACGTCCGCGCGCAACAGGGCCGGCACCACCAGGGCGGCCAGGACGGCCGGCGGCACGTAGCGCAACGCGCGGCTGAACCACGATGGCACGGCCCAGATCCCGGCCGTCTGGATGAAGGATGCCCGCAGCAACCAGGTGCCGAGGCCACAGGCCAGGAGCAGGCCCCACAGGGCAGCGGCGGACAGGGGCGGTTCCAGCATCAGGCGTCAGCCTCCTTGAGCGGCGACTTAGTCAGCAGTGTTTTGAGTTTGGGGCGTTTCCTGGGGGATCGTGCCGGCGGCGCGGCGGTCGCGCCGCCACTCGGCGTGCATGCCCCAGACAATGCCGGACATCGCCCCCAGGATCAGGCCGAGGTTGTAGGGCAGGCTGGCCATCAGCACGGCGACGGTGCCGCCGACGAGCGCGGCCTCGGCCGTCGGACGGTCGCGCACCGCCGGCACCAGGAGCACCAGGAACACCAGAGGCACGGTGAACTCCAGGCCCCACTCCGGCGGCACCTGCGTGCCGGCCACCAGGCCCAACAGCGTGATCCCCTGCCACGCGACCCACAGGGGGATGGCGGTGCCGAGAAAGAACCAGGGCCGGTGCGGTTGCTCCGGGTCCTCTGTATAGCGGTTCAGGGACAACGCGAAAGCCTGATCGGTCAGGATGTAGCTGGCCAGGGCGCGCCGCCAGGCGGGTTCGCCCTTCAGGTGCGGGGCCAGGGTGGCGCTGTACATCACCATGCGCAGGTTGATGACCAGCACCGTCAGCAGGATCACCGGGGCCACCGCGCCGCTGCCCAGCAACTGGGCGAAAGCAATCTGTGATGCGCCCGCGAAAACGATGGTGGCCAGGCCCATGGCTTCCACAAGAGACATGCCCGCCTCCCGCGCGGCGAACGCCGAGACCAGGGCGAAGGGAATGATCGCCGGCATCATCGGCAGGACCGCCCGCACGCCGCGCAGGGTCACGGTCCATCGAGAGGGCAGCGTGCCTGGGGTCTTCAAGGGCGGCGTGGACGGCGGGGAGGTCATGGGCATCATCCGGCGGCAGGCGGGTCGTCGCGCAAGGGACACGACAAGACCTCAAACCGCCGACATTTAGAAGCCCCGGATGCCGCGCGCAACCAAGCTCTTTTCATGACCTGGATGAATGAGGTTTGGCCTCGGCATCGCGCATGGCCGAGGACGAGCGCGTCGGCGGCTCGGTGCCGCGGACGAAAACGTGGGGGGGACCGGCGGACGTCCATCGGACCCGCGGGGCCTCTCATGACCGGTCCGGGCGTCGTGACCTAGGTCCCGAGGCCGGTTTTCCGATCAGGGCGAGGTGGTGCCGGTGTCCTTCGGCTTCACCGGCTTCTGCCGGTACTTCCGCGTTTGCGGTTGGCCATTCCAGACCACGGGTTTCTCCAGCCACTTCTGAATGAAGTTCCAGGCGCCGCGATAGCCATTGTGAGGCAGCGTGCAGGCGGAGCAGTCCTTGCGGGTGACGCCGTTCTTGTCGGTGAACACCTCGTAGGGACCGGGGCATTCATAGGCGATCAGCGGACAGTAGCAGAACAGGCAATTGAACTCGCCGCGCACACCTTCGTGGCAGGGCAGGAAGGGGCACGAATGATTGGTGAACCCCTTGAAGCCTTCGTTGCTGGTGGAGTCCTTGGGCTGCATGATACTTGGCTTTCAGGTCGGGGCACGGCGACCGCCAACGGACCCAGCGGCCTCGGTGCCTCGGCGTTGAACACGCTAGGGCACGGATCCACACAGAAGACGCAGTCTGCATTCTTGTCTGGATCGAAAGCGCACGAACAACAACGGTCTGTGCAGCGACGCCGTCAAGGGTGAATCCCCTGAACGCATCGCTGCACGAGGGACATGGTCGTGCAGGCGACAAAGCTCAACCCCCGCGCCCGGCTGATCGGTCCATCGCCCGAAAAACCGACACCGCCGCCGAGAGGAACCCGACGGCGGTGCGGGGGAGGCGGGGACAAGTCCCGACCGTATGCTGACGTCAACGGCGGCTGCCGACGCCTTCCAGCATTTCCTCGGTCGGCTCCTCGCCGGTCTTGCAGGGCTTCATGGCGGCTTCCATCTCATGCTCGGAGAGCTGCCCGGTGTTGCTGCCACAGGCTGTCATGGACGCCATCATGGCATGGTCGGACATCTGCTGGTCGCCGCCGCCGCAAGCCATGACCTTGTTGCCGGTCTCCTCGCGACCGCCGCCAGCCTCATTGTAGGCGCGGATGCCGGCCTCGATCTCCGCCTGCTTCTTGGCGGAGAGCTTCTTCCACTCCTCGGACTCCTTGTCGGTGAGCCCCGCCTCCAGCTTGCGTGAGCGGTCGAAGGCGAACTTGACCTTCTTGATGGTGTGTGGGCCCCAGTAGCCCACCTTACCAAGGTTGTAGAACTGACGCTTCATGGCGCTTTGCAGGTACGCCTTCAGGCAGCCTTGCAGGTACTTGCGGCGCACCTTGTCGCCCGGCACCCAGGGATAGCTGAAGAACGCCTTCTTCATGTAGAAGCGCCGGTAACAGGACATGACGGCGTCCAGCAACTCGCCGCGATCCATGGCCTTGGGCCGCATGATCGGTGTGACGAAGTTGTACTGCGAGAAGTCATGGACCTCCACCTTGTCGCCCATCTCCCGGTACAGGTCCGAGAACGGCCAGGGCGTGAACATGGACCAGTTGGCCATGTCCGGGTTCCAGTCCATGCACAGCTTGAAGGTTTCTTCCAGGGTCTCGCGGGTCTCGTTTTCCAGGCCGACGATGAACTGAGCCTCGGTGACGATGCCGTTCTCACGCAGCAGGTCGATGGCTCGCTTGTTCTGGGAGACCGTGGTTTCCTTATGGAACAGGTCCAAGTTGAGCTGTGCCGCCGCCTCGGTGCCGAGCGAGATGTGAACGAGGCCGGCCGAGCGATAGAAGGGCAGCAGGTCCTCGTCGCGCAGAACGTCGGTGACGCGAGTGTTGATGCCCCAAAGGACGCCGAGATTGCGGGCTTTCAATTCCTCGCAGAAGGCAATGAAGGCCTTCTTGTTGATGGTCGGCTCCTCGTCGGCGAGGATGAAGAAGCCCACCTTGTGCTCCTTCACGAGAATCTCGATCTCGTCGACCACTTTCTTGGGATCGCGGACGCGATAGTCCCTCCAAAACTTCCACTGCGAACAGAAGCTACAGGTGAACGGACAGCCGCGCGCCATGTTGGGGGTGGCCACGCGGGTGCCGGTGGGGATGTAGATGTACTTCTTCCAGTCCAGCACGCTCCAGTCGGCGACGATGTCATCCACGTCGCGGATCGGCGGTTCGGCCTGGGTGGCGATGACCTTCTCGCCCTCGGCGTAGGCGATGCCCTTGACCTGGCCCCGGGCGCTGGGCCACTGGCCCTCGTCCACCGCGCGCACAAGGTTGAACATCACCTGTTCGCCCTCGCCGCGCACAACGGCGTCGATCCAGGGAGCCTCGCGCAGCACCTGCTGATACATGAAGGTGCCATGAATGCCGCCCAGCACGGTTACCACGCCCGGGAACATCTCCCGGGCGATCTTCAGCACCTCTTCCGCCTTATAGATAGCCGGGGTGTTGGCTGTGGTGCCGACGATGTCCGGTTTTTCCTTGGCGAGGGCGGCCCGAAGCTGTTCCTCCGACATGTCGTCGGTCATGGCGTCGATGAAACGGATGTCGGTGTAGCCGCCCTTCGCCTTCAGGTACCCCGCCAGGTAAGCGACCCAGGCCGGCGACCAATTGCCAGCCACCTCGGCGCCACCGGAATGATAGTTCGGCTGGACGAGCACGATCCGCATGTGCGGCCTCCAAGACGTCTGAGAACCCGTCTCCCAAGACCCACGGCCCAGACCTGTGATGCGGGCGGTCGACGGTAAGTCTTTGAGAATAGGCAAAATAGGGCGCAAACCTTAGACCCGCATCCGACCGACTGTCAACCACGATTGTCAAGCGCGGTTGTCACTCGGGCGCGGGCGCGATCGCCGCCGCCGGGTTCGCCCGCGGGCCATCCGACGCGGGGTGGGCGCACGCACGGGCATCGCTGCATCGGCCAAGGGACGTGACGAGGCCGGGGTGTCACCACGGCGCGGCAACGAGCGCGACTCGACCGGCGACATGGGCACGGGCTCCAGCTTCGGCCTCGTGTCAACCACCGGCTCGGCGACCGACAACGGGCCGGTCCGGTCGCAGTCCCACGCCGCCGTTCGCAGTCTGGCCAGCAGGCGTCGTGCCCGCAACAGGTCGGCACCCATACCCAAGCGACGGTATAGGACGAGAGCCTCGCCCAGGCTGGCGGCGGCTTGGTCGCGGAGTCTTGGCGCCGGCCGGAGCCAGGCCAACCCGGCGAGCGCCGTGGCGCGCGCGTGGTGCAGCCGCGCCAGTGTGGGGCCTTCATCCGTCGGGCTGGCGTCGGCGATCAAGGGGTCGACCTGGGCAACAACGGCGGCGAAGGCGGATCCGTCGCTCGTGGCGATGGCGTCGTTCAGGCGCATCGCGGCGATGGCGGCCCCCAGCGCCCGACCGCGGCGCGGCGCGCCGGCGCGGATCCAGGTGAGGGCGGCGGTCTCCAGGGTTTCCACGGCCGCCGTGCGAGTCCCGGCCTCGTCGCCATGCCATGCCAGGCGATGCAAGGCCGCCGCCATGCGGATCCGCACGACGGGTGTATCCGACGGCAGGTACTCCGGGTCAAGAAGCGCCAGGCCAGCCCGGTAGGCGTCCAGCCCGGCGCGAAGCGCGGCCCGAGGGTTCCGCGTGGATGTCATCGGCGCCCGCAGATGGGCATCGGCCCAGTCCATGCGCGCCAGGGTGACCAGATCCGCCGGCCAACGGGGGGCCAGGGTCACCAAGGCGTCCTCCATGGCGTCTGCGGCGGCGCGCAAGCCGGCCGGGTCGTGGTGCCGGTCGGCGTGATATGCGCGCAGGCGGTTCAGCGCCAACCGATGGGCGGCCGGGACCTCGCCGGCGAACAGAGCGCCGGAGGGCGGACAGACCAGGGCCTCGGCGGCCGAGAGGGCTGCGTGCAGGCGAGTGCTCCAGGCGCGCCAGGCGGAGTCGGGGACCGGGCCGGCGGCCACCAACACGGTGGCATGCAGCAGGTGCCGCGCGATATCGGGCATGTCCACGGGCAACGCCACCACGGACCACGGGGACGGGCGCCCCGCGCGAAGATCACGTGGCGGCCGCCGGGTAAGAACCACCAGCCGCATCAGGCTGCCGGCCCTCTGGCCCCAGACCAGGGCGTCGGCATTGGCCTGCGTGAGCCAGAGGCGACCGAACTGTGTGGCATGATGCAGCAGCGCCACCAGCCCCTTGCCAGGCCGGGGACCGGCCGTCGGACTCCCCTGTACGGCTTGTGCCCGCAGGCCAGGGCAGCGGCGCAAGGCCGCCAGCACCGCCTCGGCCGCTTCGCCGCCATCGGCGCCGTTCACGCCATCCAGCGGACAGACCAGAACCGACGTCGGTGCCTTGCGAGCCCCCAGGAACCGTTCCATGTGCAACGTTCACCCATCGGCGTAAGGCCGGCATAAGGATGGTGATAGGGATCGGCGCGATGGGGCGTCAGTCGGCCCCACCCCCAATTCAAATCTGTACGCCTTAAGGAACCGTATCACTCTGAGGCGCGCGAGCCGTGCCGTCTGCGACTGGTGCATAGCTCTTGCCGGTTTTTCTTGCGATCCATGCATGGCGACGCGGACTATGGTGAAGAAACCGTGACCGAGCGGTTTACGGTGCGGTCGCGAACAGGCATCATGCCGTCCCGTCCGGGTGGTTTGCCGCCTGGCCGTCGTTATCCAGGGAGTTGATCATGAGGCAGTCCGTGCGGCGCATCGTGCCCCATGCGCGCGAGCGTATCTTCGACCTGGTGGCCGACGTCGAAAGCTATCCTGCCTTTCTGCCCATGTGGCAGCATGCCCGCATTCTGTCGGGTGGCGCCGAGCATTATCGGACCGAACAGGCCCTCGGCATCGGTCCCGCGCGCCTCGACTTTCTGTCAGAGACCTTCCTGGAACGCCCAGAGCGGATCGTTGTCGTCGCCGATCATCCCCCGGTGCGGCGGCTGCGTCTGGACTGGACCTTCGTCGACATGGGACCCGACCGATGCCAAGTGGCTCTCAACATGGTGGTTGAAGTCCAGTCGCGAATGCTTCAGAAGCTCATTCAGGCCATGTCCGGGGACCTGGTGCCGCGCTTGATCTCGTCGTTCGAGGCTCGGGCGCGGACCGTGTCCCGATCCGATCCGGCCCGTACCGGCGGTCATCGACCCGAGCCGACCCCGTTCGAGGCGACGCGGGCCGATGTCCCCGTCGACGGCGTTTCCCTGCCATCCCACATCGAGCCGGCACGGGGCGGGCTGCGATGAGTCCAGGCCGATCCCTGTGCCCCGCCTTATCTGGCGGGCGGTAGCGCTCGGCCTCGTCCCCGGGTCGCGCGATCCGACCCACGGTCTCCGCCCGTTTCGTTTCGTGTTTGGAGCGCGATCAGGTCGCGCCAACTTCGTTAGGATAGGTCCATGAACAAACCCCATGCGGTCGTGCCCGATGTCGCTCTCGGTTCGGTGGACGAGGACGATCCGGCCCTTCCGGCATCCCGTCCCACGCCGGTTCAGAGCGTTCCCGAGATTCCGGAGTATCTGCGCAAGGTCTACACCTGGGCCTATCTGACCCCTGCCTATAGCCGTTACCTGGATACCTCGCTGGTGGTCTCCGCCATTTTGTGGGGGAACATGAACCGCCTGATGCGCGCGGGCTTTTCCGAGTTCGCGCCGGGGCAAAGCGTGCTGCAACCGGCCTGCGTCTATGGATCGTTCTCTGCCCGCCTCGCCGAGCGCGTGCAGCCCGACGGGCACCTGCATGTGACCGACGTGGCCGCCAACCAGGTGGAAGCCTGTCGCGCCAAACTGGCGAACTTTCCCAACACCACGGTCGGGTTTGCCGATGCCGCGCAGCCGCGCGACCGCGACTACCAGGGGATCTGCTGCTTCTTCCTGCTGCATGAGGTCCCCGAGGACTACAAGCGCCGCATCGTCGACAGCCTGTTGGCGGCCACCCGTCCCGGCGGCAAGACGGTGTTCGTGGACTATCATGGACCGCACTGGGCGCACCCCTTGCGCCCCATCATGCTGCTCGTCTGGCGGTTGCTGGAGCCATACGCCATCGCGCTGAGCAAGAACGAGATTCGGTCCTACGCCTCCAAGGACCTGGCGGATGCCTTCACGTGGCGCAAGGAGACCTATTTTGGGGGCTTGTACCAAAAAGTGGTGGCCGAGCGGTCCCTGTGACCTGCCCTTTCAGGCGCCCGAAAGGGCAGGGGGGGCGCAACTTTTCGACTCGAGACTCAGGATTCCTTAATAAAGTATTGGAATCCTGACTCAATCGAAGTACCCTGTTGACAAAATCGCTTTGTCAGCAGGGACGAGTCGCGATGGCTACCCGTGAGATCGATCCGGATGACGACACCCCGCCCGGCACGGCGTTCCGTCAGTGGGGGGCGCAGAAGGGGTTGACCCGGTCCAAGGGGACCAGCGGAGACACGCCGCGCCTGCGGCCTGCCTCGGGGTCGACCCGGGAAGCCACCAAGAGTTGGTTGTCGCGGTTGCGTGCCGATTCAGGAGAGGTTGGCGGAGCCGGGAGTCCCATCAGCGCCGATGACGAAGCGCCGCCCTTGACCGAACCGGAGGGCGTTGGCACTTCAGAACCCGACAACGCGGACACGCGCGTCACGCGTTTGGATCGAGGCTCCGTCGGCGAAGACCAGGCGTCTCGATCGACGGTGGAGCCCGCCGCGCGGTGCCGTCCCGAAACCGATGAGGCGGCTCAAACGGTTCGCTCGTCCGCGCGGGCGGGGGACGTGGGGCGGTCGGCCGACGACATGCCGTTGCGAGCCGACCCCGGATCATCGCACGGTCGGCGGTCCGTATCGGCGGTCGAGGACGTGGTGCGGCCCGGGCCGTGGCCGATTGGGTCCCACGCGGACTATGCGTCCCCGCCGCCCTTGCCCCCCCTGCCGCCCGATCCGCCGATGGCCGTGCCCCGGCCCGTGGAATGGCCCTGGTGGGTCGCCGGGGGCGTGTCACTGTTCTGGCTGGCGTTCTTCTCGCTGTACTTCCAGCAGAGCGTGGGCTGGGGCAACCTGTTCATGCTGCTGCCTCATGAGTTCGGGGGGTTCGCCGCGGGCGCGTTCTTCCCGGTGGCGCTGGCCTTGGCGCTGGCGGCGGTGCTGACCCGTGACGGCCGCTATGGTCGCGAGGCCCTGGTCCTGCGCGACCAGTTGCGCAAGCTGTCCTATCCGACCGACACGGCCCGCTCGCAAATGAGCGACGTGGCGCGCTCCCTGACCGAACAGGCGCGCATGCTCACCGATGCCTCGCGCCAGGCGCTGGCCGAGGCTCGGCAGGTGCGCGATGGTCTGAGCACCGAGGTCGTGGCTCTCAATGCGCTGTCGGAGAAGTTCCGCGAGGACATCGCCCAGGTCATTCGCGACGCGGAAAGCCAGGTCTACGGCCTGGAGGAAGCCACCGAACGCGCCGTGTCGCGGGGGCGTGACGCCGGCCATACCTTGGAGAAGCAAAGCGCCACTCTCTCGGATGCCGCCGAGAAGCTGGTCTCCCAGACCAAGGTGCTCGACGACAACCTGCGCAAGCATGTGCAGGAACTCACCTTGGCCGGGCAACAGGCGCGCGAGCAGGGCAACAGCCTGACGGCCGTCAACGAGGCCATTGGCCGCTCGGTGCGGGATGGCCGCTCCATGGGCGACGAACTGTCGGGGCTGCTGCGGGACCTGGACGAGCATCTGCGTGGGCAACAGGAGTCGCTGGAGGGGTTGCGCGGCCGCTGGGAAAAGACCAGCCGGCAGGTGACCGAGGACATGGGGCAGCAGAGCAAGACGGTCGATCAGTTGGTCGAGCGCATGATGACCCGCGCCCAGGTGATCGAGGACACCATCGGTCGCCAGAGCGATGCGTTGATGGGCGCTTCCGACCAGTCCATGGCGCGCCTGAAGGAGATGGAGGGCGTCTTCACCCGCCGGATCCAGACCATGAACACCAGCGTGGATGAGGCCACCGGCAAGCTGTCCGACGCCTCCCTGGTGGTGGCCCAGCGGGGTCAGGAGGCGGCGGTGGCCACCAGCGCGGCCACCGATACGCTGGAACGCGCCTCCGGAACCCTCGACGAGACGTTGCGCGGGCTCTCCACCGCCGTGCAGCGGGCCGAACAGCGCGCCCGCGACGCCGCCGGCGCCGTCAAGGAGCAGGTGGAAAGCCTGGAGACCAACACCACCGAGGCCAATCGCCAAGCCGGCTTCATCCGCGAGGCCATCGCGTCGCAGACCCAGGAGCTGCATGACGGCGCCACGATGATCGGCACCCAGTTGGAACTGGTGCAGAGCGCCCTGACGCAGCAGTCCCGCCATCTGGGTGATGCGGCGAACACGGCGGCGGCGCGCATTCAGGACACGGTCGAATCGCTGCGCGCGCGTCTGGGCGAACTGTCCGGCGTGTCGCGGCAGGTCAACGCGGATCTGGAAAGCGTCGGCGCCGGCCTGATCAAGCATGCCGAAACCCTGGAGGAGGCGGGCCAGCGCAGCCTGGACTACACCCGCGCCGCCTCGGAGGCCGTTCAGGGCGAGACCAACCACCTGCACGAGGTGGTCACCACGGTGCACGAAGCCCTGGAAGGGCTGGAACAGACCCTGGCGGCGCGCAACCTGGCCATCACCCAGGCCGCCGAGATCGCCGACAAGCAGTTCGGCGACGTGGCCCGTCTGCTGGACTCCAAGGTCAAGGACCTGGGCGAGACTGGCGACCGCGCCACGGGGCATCTTCAAAGCGTGGCCGGTGCCATGGAAGAGCATGTGGCCATGGTGGAGTCGGTCACTGGGCGGTCCACCGCCCGAATCCGCGAGATGGGCGATGCCTTGGACCAGCAGGCACGGGTGTTCGAAGAGGTCACCGGACGCGGCCTGTCGCAGGCGACGGTGGCCGGCAACCGTTTGCGCCAGTCCACCGAGGGCATTCAGGCGGCGGCCGACAAGGCGGCGGAAACCGTGCGCGGGGCCGCCAACATCCTCGGTGGTGCCCTGGAGGAGGCCGACGAGCGGGCTCACGGTCTTGTGCCGGTGGTGGAGAGTGCCGTCGCCACCATTCACCAGGAGGTCACCGCCCTGGGGCTGACCGGCGAGAAGATCACCGAGACCACGCAGCGGGTCGGCGCCGAGTTCGCGCGCCAGGCCCAGGGGTTGGTGACCGCCGCCGACACGGCCGAGGAGCGCGCCAAGGCCCTGCGCCTGGAGATGGAGCGTTCGGAGGTCGCCGCGTTCCTGCACCAGGCCAGTTTCATGATCGAGCGCCTGGAAAGCGCCGCCGTGGACATCGCCCGCATTTTCAATCCGGTGCGCGACGAAGAGCTGTGGCGCCGCTACCAGAAGGGCGACCACGGCGTGTTCCTGCGTCACCTCGCCCGGGTGATGACGGTCAAGCAGCAAGGCGCGGTGCGCGAAACCTTCGAGACCGACCGCGAGTTCCGGGGCTACGTCACCAGCTTCATCACCGACTACGAAAGCCTGCTGGACCAGACCCAACAGACGGCACGGGCCGACATCCTGACGGCGCTGTTCGTGGGCTCGGATCTGGGCAAGGTCTATCTGGTGTTGGCCAAGGCCCTGGGACGGCTGGACGCCTGATCATGCGGCGGACGGACCGGTGTGTTCCCCGTGTTTCGGCACCACCGGGCGTCGCCGTGCAAGCGCCCCTAAACAGGGGCCGGTATCGGCCGCCATATCCAGGCCGGCCCCTGACCGCGACTTTCGCCGCCGCACGGTCAGCGCCTTCATGACGGCCGTGGCCTGCGTTTTCCGCAGCCGTGCCTTGATCGTGCCTCTTCCCACCCGCACTATCTTGGTCGGACAGGCAGAACGACCGTGAGAGGAGTGCATCCATGCGCCGTGGCGGCCCCATGAAATCCGTCATTCGATTGTTTGTGCTGGCATGGGTGGTGACCGTTTGGGGTCTCATCGCGCCGGCCGCCCACGCCGAACCCCGCCACGCCATCGCCATGCACGGCGCCCCGAAGTACGGCTCCGACTTCACGCACTTCGACTACGTGAATCCAGATGCCCCCAAGGGTGGGGACCTGCGATTGGCCTGGGTTGGTGGCTTCGATAGTCTCAACCCCTTCATCATCAAGGGGCGGACGCCCCTGGGACTCGGCCTGACGCTCGACACCCTGATGTCCCCTTCGGCGGACGAGCCGTTCACCTATTATGGCCATGTGGCGGAGAGCATCGAGACGCCGGAGGATCGCTCCTGGGTGATCTTCCGTCTGAACCCGAAAGCGCGCTTCCACGACGATCATCCGATGACGGCCGAGGACGTGCTGTTCAGCTTCGAAACGCTTCGTGAGGATGGGGCCCCGCTTTACAAACTGTACTACGCCGATGTGGCCACGGCGGAGGCCCTGGACGATCACACGGTCAAGTTCGTCTTTTCCACAAACCAGAATCGGGAACTGCCGCTCATCCTCGGGCAACTTCCGGTCCTCCCCAAGCACGCCTGGGAAGGCCGGGACTTCACCGAAACGACCCTGGACCCGCCCCTGGGCAGCGGAGCCTACCGCATCGCCGCCTTCGAGGCCGGCCGCTTCATCCGCTACGAACGGGTCGAGGATTACTGGGGCAACGATCTACCGACCCAGGTCGGGGTCAACAACTTTAAGACCATCCAGTATGACTACTACCGCGACGCCACCGTGGCGGTGGAGGCCCTGAAGGCCGGCGAGTACGATTTCCGCAAGGAGCACATCGCCAAGACCTGGGCCACGGCCTATGAGGGCGAGCACAGGGACGCCGGCCGCCTGGTCCTGCAAACGTTCGAGCATGACCGCGTCGCGCCGACGCAAGGCTTTGTGATGAACATGCGTCGACCGCCCTTCGATGACCCGGCGGTGCGCGAGGCCGTCGCCTATGCCTTCGACTTTGCCTGGTTCAATCAGAACCTCTTCTTCGGCTCGTACATCCGCACCCGCGGCAACTTCGACAACAGCGACCTGGCCGCAACGGGCGTGCCGGAGGGCGACGAACTGGCCCTTCTGGAGCCGTTCCGCGACCAGTTGCCGCCGCGCCTGTTCACCGAGGAATACAACCCGCCCGACACCGAGGCCCCGGGCGAGATCCGCCCGAACCTGCGCGCCGCGCTGGGCATCCTGCGCGATGCCGGCTGGGCGATCCAGGACGGCGTGATGACCCATGGCGAGACCGGCGCGCGCCTGGAGTTCGAGATCCTGCTGCGTCAGCCCTCGGTCGAACGCCTCGCTTTGCCCTACGTGCGGAACCTGGAGCGCCTGGGCGCCAAGGCCACCGTGCGGATCGTGGACACGGCGCAATTCATGAACCGGGTCAACACCTTCGACTTCGAGATGGTCTCGGCGATCTGGGCGCAGTCGGACAGCCCCGGCAACGAGCAGCGCGACTTCTGGAGCAGCCAGACCGCCAACGTCGAGGGCAGCCGCAACCTCGCGGGTGTGTCGAGCCCGGTGGTCGACGCCCTGGTCGAGGAGATCATCCGCGCCGACAGCCGCGAGAACTTGGCGACCGCCGTCCGGGCCCTGGATCGCGTGTTGCAATGGACCTTCTATCTGGTCCCGCATTATCACGAAGAGGACGACCGGCTGATTTACTGGAACCGCTTCGGCATGCCCGAGGTCACGGCGTCCAGCGGCCCGTCGATCCTGCGGTGGTGGATCGACCCGGAGAAGGACGCCGCCCTGCGGGCGGCCGGCGTGCTGACCGATCGCTGAGCCGGACCCATGCTCGCCTACATCGTCCGCCGCCTGCTGTTGATCCCGCTGACCCTGCTGGGAATCATCACGCTCAACTTCTTCATTGTTCAGATCGCGCCCGGCGGGCCGGTCGAGCAGATGCTGGCGCAGATCCAGGGAACGGCGGTGGACGCCACCGCGCGCTTCTCGGGCACCAGCGGTGGCGAGGTTGGGGGAGGCGGCGGCGGCGCCGGTGCCGGGGGCGGCGGCGGCATCAGTGGTGGCGGCGAAACCTATGTGGGGGCGCGTGGCCTGGATCCGGCTTTCATCGCCGAGATCGAACACCAGTTCGGCTTCGACAAACCGATTCACGAACGCTACGTCAAGATGCTGGTCGACTACGCGACCTTCGATCTCGGTGAAAGCTACTATCGAGACATCGGCGTCCTGGAGCTGATCTGGGAGAAGATGCCCGTGTCCGTGTCGCTCGGCATCTGGTCGACCCTCATCATCTACCTGATCTCCATTCCGCTGGGGGTGGCCAAGGCGGTGCGCGACGGCAGCCGCTTCGACATCGCCACCAGTTGGGCGGTGATCATCGGCTATGCGGTGCCCGGCTTCCTGTTCGCCATCCTGCTGATCGTGCTGTTCGCCGGCGGCCGTTACCTGGACCTGTTCCCGCTGCGTGGCCTCGTCTCCGACAACTGGGCGGACCTGAGTTGGGGGCAGCGGATCCTCGACTACCTCTGGCACCTGACCTTGCCGGTGACCGCCATCGTCATCGGCGGCTTCGCCAGCCTGACCATGCTGACCAAGAACGCCTTCCTGGACGAGATCAACAAGCAGTACGTGGTCACCGCGCGGGCCAAGGGCCTGGCCGAACGGGGCATCCTGTATGGCCACGTGTTCCGCAACGCCATGCTCTTGGTGGTGGCCGGGTTCCCGGCGGCGCTGATCGGCATGCTGTTCACCGGGTCGCTGCTCATCGAGGTGATCTTCAGCCTGGACGGTCTGGGCCTGCTGGGCTTCGAGGCCGTGATCAACCGTGACTATCCGGTGATGTTCGGGGCGCTTTACGTCTTCACCCTGCTGGGCCTGGTGCTCAATCTGATCTCCGATCTCACCTATCACGTGATCGATCCGCGCATCGACTTCGAAAGCCGGGAGGTGTGATGCGAGCACCGAACACGGCCCAGCGGTATCGCGGTCCGACTGCGGCATCGGTTTTTTCTTATGAACCCCTCCCCAACCCTCTCCGTTCCGGGGAGGGGGGCGGGGCGGGCACGCGACATCGCAAATGACGGTTCATCGTGAATGGAACGGGTCTCTGAGCGCATGAACGACAGTGGTGTGCTTTCCGCCTCCGACAGCGGCGGCACCGACACCCCGCCGCCGCCGAGGGACCGGCTGGGGCCGTTGTGGCGCCGGCGCCTGGCCAACTTCCGGGCCAACCGGCGCGGCTTCTGGTCGCTGTGGATCTTCCTGGCGCTGTTCGTCCTGAGCCTGTTCGCGGAAGTGATCGCCAACGACCGGCCGTTCTTCGTCTGGTACGACGGAGCACCCTACGTGCCCGTCCTGGCGGACTATCCCGAAACCACCTTCGGCGGCGATTTTCCCACCCCGGCGGCCTACCGCGACCCCTACGTGGCCGACCTGATCGCCGACAAAGGGTTCGCGGTCTGGCCGCCGGTGCGCTTTTCCTTCCAGACCGTCAACCAGGACCTGCCGGTGCCGGCGCCCGCTCCGCCCAGCGTGGAGAACTGGCTGGGCACCGACGACCAGGGCCGGGACGTGTTCGCCCGCCTGCTCTACGGCTTCCGGCTGTCGGTGCTGTTCGGGCTGACGCTGACGGTGGTGTCGTCGGTGATCGGCGTGGCCGCGGGGGCGGTACAAGGGTACTTCGGGGGCCTGCTGGACCTGTTCTTCCAACGGTTCATCGAGATCTGGGCCGGGCTGCCCCAACTGTTCATTCTGATCATCGTGTCCAGCGTGTTGATACCCGGGTTCTGGACCCTTCTTGTGGTGCTGATGCTGTTTTCCTGGACGGCGCTGGTCGGCGTTGTCCGCGCCGAGTTCCTGCGCGCGCGCAACTTCGATTATGTCCGTGCCGCCCGTGCCCTGGGCATGTCCGACACCGCCGTGATGATCAAGCACGTGCTGCCCAATGCCATGGTCGCCACGCTGACGTTCCTGCCGTTCATCCTGGCGAGTTCCCTGGTCGCGCTCACCTCCCTGGACTTCCTGGGGCTCGGTCTGCCGCCGGGCTCGCCATCGCTGGGCGAGTTGCTCCGTCAGGGTAAGGACAACCTGCAAGCGCCCTGGCTGGGCATCGCCAGCTTCATGGTCATCGCCGCGACCCTCACCCTGCTGGTGTTCGTCGGCGAGGCGGTGCGTGATGCCTTCGACCCGCGCAAGGGGGTCGCTTGATGGCGGACGAAACGGTGCTCGAGGTGCGCGACCTGTCGGTGACCTTCGGCCGCCCGCCGCGTCCGGTGGAGGCGGTCAAGGGGGTGTCCTTCTCCATCCGCCGGGGTGAGACCCTCGCCCTGGTGGGCGAAAGCGGCTCCGGCAAATCGGTCACCGCCCTGTCGGTGCTCCAACTTCTGCCCTATCCGTTCGCCCATCACCCGTCCGGCTCCATCCGTCTCGACGGCCAGGAGATGGTGGGCGCCCCCGCCCCGGTGCTGCGCGAGGCCCGGGGTGACCGGGCGGCAATGATCTTCCAGGAGCCCATGACCTCCCTGAACCCCTTGCATGCCATCGGCAAGCAGGTGGCCGAGGTTATGAGCCTGCACACGGGGCTGACCGGATCCGCGCTTCGCGCGCGGGTGATCGACCTGCTCACGATCGTCGGCCTGCCGGACGCCGAGGACCGGCTGTCCGCCCTGCCGCACGAACTGTCCGGCGGCCAGCGCCAGCGTGTCATGATCGCCATGGCGCTTGCCAACGAGCCCGACCTGCTGATCGCCGATGAGCCGACCACGGCCCTGGACGTCACCATTCAGGCCCAGATCCTGGACCTGCTGGCGTCCCTGCGCGACCGCTTCGGCATGGCCGTGCTGTTTATCACCCACGACCTGACCGTGGTGCGGCGCGTCGCCGACCGGGTCTGCGTGATGAAGGACGGCGCGATCGTCGAGACCGGTCCGGTCGCCAGGCTGTTCGAGCGCCCGGAGCATCCCTACACCCGGGCGCTCATGGACGCCCAGCCCTCGGGCGTGGCGCGCCCGCCACCGGACAACGCCGCGCCGGTGATCGCCGCCACCAACCTGAAGGTCCACTTTCCGATCCGCAAGGGCGTGATCCGCCGCACGGTCGGTCACATCAAGGCCGTGGACGGCGTCACCCTGTCGGTCCGGGAGGGCCACACCATCGGCGTGGTCGGGGAAAGCGGCTCCGGCAAGACGACCCTGGGCATGGCCCTGCTGCGGCTGATCTCCTCGGCCGGGCCGGTGACCTTCCAGGACCGCCGCATCGACGGCCTGTCCTGGCGCGTCATGCGGCCCTTGCGGCGGCAGATGCAGGTGGTGTTCCAGGACCCTTTCGGCTCGCTCAGCCCGCGCCTGTCCATCGGCCAGATCGTCGGCGAGGGCCTCGCCGTGCATCGCATCGGAACCGACGCCACCGCGCGCGAGGCCATGGTGATGGACGCCTTGCGCGAGGTGGGCCTCGACCCGGAGACCCGCCACCGCTATCCGCACGAGTTCTCCGGCGGCCAGCGCCAGCGCGTGGCCATTGCCCGCGCCCTTGTCCTGAAACCGCGCTTCCTGGTGCTGGACGAGCCCACCAGCGCGCTCGATGTCTCGGTGCAGGCGCAGATCGTCGATCTGCTGCGCGACCTCCAGGACCGGCACCGGCTGGCCTACCTGTTCATCAGCCACGACCTGCGCGTGGTGCGCGCCCTGGCCGATGACATCCTGGTGATGAAGGATGGGGTGATCGTGGAGGCCGGCCCGGCCGCCCAGGTGCTGGACGCGCCGGAGACCCCCTACACCCAGGCGCTGATGGCGGCGGCGTTTGACCTGGAGGCCCGGAATGGGGCGGGGAACGGATAGTCGCCAGAGCATTTTCAGCCGAAATGGGTACCGTTTCGGCGGTTCGAAAAATGCGACAAATTCAAGATCTAGAGCGCACTCACGGGTCCGGATCGATCAGATTGCGCTCTAGAGTGAAGCGGGATCAGCTTGGGTCAAGCTGACCCGACTTCACTCTCATTCTATAGGTTTTGAGTATCTTCGAGATCAAGTTGGTCCGTATCGCGACCCAACTTGATCTCGGAATA
>Ga0126339_10001145_pt1 | contig 17233 bp, 6 predicted proteins | sample OrbTmetagenome_2_FD_92532 | JGI IMG/M metagenome (GOLD analysis project Ga0126339, IMG submission 92532) | Coral microbial communities from Petempiche,Puerto Morelos, Mexico - Orbicella T R C metagenome | ecosystem: Host-associated > Invertebrates > Cnidaria > Coral | place: Petempiche,Puerto... | reverse complement strand
AGGAAAAAAGTACGGAGATTAAGAAAAATGGGAAAAAATTTGGTCCATTAACCCCGTAAACCGGGGGGGGTTTTAAGATGGTCATCACCTTTTTTTTTTTTTTTTTTTTTTTTGCAATTTCACTTCACAGAGCTTGTTTTTACACCGTTAGAATAATATCATTAATAGTGTTGGGAAGAGAAATTTTAGGTCGATTCAAAAAAAAATTTAAAGAACATTTCTCGTGGGTTGTGACCCGTGAAATAATTTAAGTAGCTGTCTTTGTGTTGTTTTATTGTTTCCAACATTAGATCCAAAAATATAATACAAACACACAAGAAAAGAAATCACGAAATGTCTTTTGCTCGAGGCGAAAAAAATTATCATACTGATGACAAAGTGGTGCATATCTTCACGTAAGTACTCTTTTTGTTTCAGGTTATTTCGGTCGTCCTCTTTCTGTACTTGTTTGGCAACTCCGGAGCTGAGCCCTTCCAGAAACAACTCATGCGGAGAATTCAAAGAGAGAGAAGACATGTGAAGTTGACTACGGCTTCTTCGAAGCGCTGCAATCAAACGCTGCCCGGTTCTGGCTACACATCGACTTCGGATGTTTCTTTATTATACAAAAATGGCTGGTTTTTAGCTGTTTACACTGACGGCAATATCAACGGAACTTCAGATGCTCGGAGCCCGGACAGTAAGTAGACAAACAACCTTTTGTAGTCCCGTTGCAATCATATTTGCTGGATAGTTTTGAATGACAGAAATATCTCTGTTTCGAGTTCTATTACAATATAGAACATTAAACGCCGTATTTGTGACTGAAAGAGGTCTTTTGCGCATGCTAATAGCCTTGCTTGGACAATTAGCCTCCATCCTTAATCGACAATCAATACTGTTAAGAAGACAGCCGATTTTTTAAATTTTTAATTAGTTTCATTTCAGTTCTCCTCCTCTTTAATGAAAATAGCCACCAAAATAGCCGTTTGCTAATTTTAATGTCAACTGTTGTATTTTTTGCAGTTAAGCTTCAACTCCAGTCTGTTGGCACTAGTTTGGTTCGGATATTCAGCAAACAAACTTGTCTTTATGTTGCTATGGCGGCCAACGGAAAGGTGTACACAACGGTGAGTGGTTTAGTTTCATCCGGGAAAAAATAGAAACTTAGAAACCACCAAATCCACCGCAGATTACTTCTTTGTCAGTCACAAGCGGTTACAGTGTTATTTCAGATCACGATTGACGCAAATAATGTGGAGGGGCGACATCTTAATGAACTAATAAATAAATGCTTCCTTTATAAAACAAACGCGCGGATGTTCTTTATGTGGAAAAATGCTGAGCTAAATAGCGGCAAGCCCAAGATTTGAATGATAACCAGGCATAAGTGAAAAACTCGAGTGCTCTAAGTATGTCACTAAATTAACCTCTGCCTTAACGATGCCGCTGTTAATTGGTAACACCTAGTGGCGTATTGTACAAGGGCATTCTTTCTTTCGAAAAATAAATCGACTTTCCAAAGCGAAGAATAGTCATTTTTATCAGCTCGATCAGTTGTTGTTGCTGCTTTGGCGGTTTAAATGACGTTCCCTTTATCTCTGGATACTTTACTACGAACAAAAGTTCGGTGAACGCACTTGATTCCACTAAATATGTTTTTCACTGAGAGTACGTTCGTGTGTATGTGATGGTATTTCATGTCGGGCGAATATTTGCTTTAGGCCGGAGATTTTGATTTCCCACGTTTAATATCCTTGTGTTGTCACCTGGAACACCTTGTTCCCGTTTAATCAATCACCGCAGTGAGGCCAGAACTTTAATAAAAGCGTCAAAAGAAAATTAATTTTATTTATTGCAACCCGCATCTATTATAAGCTCAGAGCTGTGCAAAACATCGACCTATATTAATTCGCTACGCATTCCTTTAAGTTAAATTCGAAGAACCGATCTCGAAGAGAATTAACTAAGGTAGATGGTTGTTTACTAATATTTCTCACTTAACAAAGTGTTGTTTGTTTTTCTTATTTACAGGAAGAACCCACAGACGACACAGTGTTTCAGCAAACCCAGGAATCAAATGGCTTTGAAACTTTCGCTTCCAACAAGCATTATATTCCACTCTCAAGACACACACGAAAATTCCTTTTTCTATCCATGAGAAAAAATGGTCAAATGAAGAATGGCACCCATACGAGACGGAACAACAAGACGTCGCTGCTTTCTGTGATGCAAGCGAGAGAAACCAGTTAAAGACAGTAGATACTGACGACAAATAAATCTTTATTTATTTTGAATTTCATGTTTCGCCGCCGGTTTTGTTCTGAAAGCGGGTCTTCAGTATAGACATAAAGCCGAGATATATTTTGACAATTTAATATCTAGATATTTATTTTTAAAATTGTTAGATTCGTAAATCTATTTAATAGTTTCGCAAAAGCGAATTTAAGAATCGAAGGTAACAATATTTATGAATGTTTTGAAGTGCAAAGAGTTAAAAATAGTATTACAACTGACTGTCAAACAGTTTGTGGTTTCACTGAATAATTTCAAGAGAACAGCTTTAAGTTGTTATCTTCAGTTGAGAATCCTCCAGTCTTAAGAAGACTTTTTGTTGCCTAATATTAGGAAAACGGGCATCTCTTGATGAACACTCACGCGACAAACGGAAATATGCGAATACGTGTATGAAATACGGCTAGAGATACCTCTCATATAATCGAAAATAAATCGAAACTACGGTTTAAGTGTACACATAGTCTGACGGTCGAATGAGTTAATCTTTCAGCCGCCCCGTGATTGCCATAAAATTTGCTGAAACTATCATTCGTCATCTGTTACTACTTCGTCAATTTTCGGTTAAGGAAATCAATATCATAGTATAGACCAGGAAATTCCCAACCCCTCTCCCCTTGTTCATTTCTCCTTCCCTACATAAAAGACCCTCTTATTTGATGGTATTTCAGAATATGGAAGCGATATTTTTTATTCCGAGGGAATAGATAACGAAAGGCCAATGCAGTGCGGATTTTTCCTCACTTATCGGTTTTCAGAAATAAACGTGTATAATTTACGTCTTGCTTATACTGCCGGAATGCTCTTTCTTTTATAATAGCATAGTTTAGAATTAGTCATATTTCTACACTCTGAATTAGTAATTGAAGGTGAAAGTCTAAATGGAAAATAAGCTATTATTCATTTAACTTTAGTTAGGTTTTTCCAATTGAAATAAAACTCTATACTTGAAAAAAGATGTGGTTACGAATTCAATTCTTATACATTGACAAACGAACTAGGGACAGTACAGCAAACAAAACACGGTGTCGTTCTGCTAAGTCATCGAAGTGGAATTTAAGGCATATCAGCAAATGCCCCGACGTTGATTAACAGTCTAAGATAATCGATAATCGCTAGTCGATAATCAATAATCTATAATTGATAACCATAATAACCATAACTATAACCGGTAGCCACTATCTGTAATTGCTAACTGTTAATTATCGAATTTCAGAAAACGTTGAAAAGCTATTTTTAAGTGGCGAAATGTTGGTGGGTGTTTACCTCCTCCCCCTCCCCCTCCGGCCATTATATGCTTCGTTTTCCATCGTCCGATCGGCCCAGTGTGTTGAAAATCTATAAAACACGTGTTTCTGATTCCTTGGCTGACCCCTGGGGGTGGACTCCCATATAAAAAAGACAGGGGTGCTAGTCGGGAATTTTGAAAAGAATCCCTAAGAGGTACTAAGATCCTGTTTTGTGGGCGTGGCTTGAAATTTTTTTCTCTCCTAAGAGGTACCAATTCTTACATAACACATTGTCTGCTGTCATATGTTTTCGGCTCAATACCCTAAATGGTGCGCAAAGGCTCCCGCTGTGGACCTCTAGAGGCTGAACACTCGAAGAGCTACCAAGACCGCGTGTTTAATCCCTAAAAGGTATGACGAGCACCCCCGTCATTTTAATATGGGAGTCCCCCCCCCCCCTCCGGAGGCTGACCCCGTATTTTTCGGGTTGTCTTTATTCATGTAAATCTTTAAGTGAATCTGACATCTAAATTAGCCATCATAACGATTCCTTCTGACAGCTTGCATAATGGGAATAACAATTCAATACCGCATATAAGAACCTAGGATTACCTTGTAGGTGATATAGCGGGAGTTATGTCGTAAACAGTCTAATGAACGTGAGAACTAAACTAAGCAAGCAAGTAAGTAAGCCAGTCTCATCACATTGAGTGTTTTCACACACGATATACTCGAAATTTTACCTCGATCCGTATCAGTAAAACGTAATCGAATTCGAATCTAGCTCACGCAAGAAAGTTTTTAAGTCGCTTGCATGTATCTTTAAATTTTTTTCATGCCTTAGTCACCAGGCATGCGCTAGAGCCATTAAAAACTTTCAAAACTATAAAAGGGCATAATATATAAAAAGTATTTGAAAAATTGCAGCCTTTGAGACAGCGTTTGAAAAGAAAACTAATTCTTCGTTACACTTGAAAATGTTGTTAACTCTTTGAGGTAAGCCACTTAATGTGCTTACTACGATATTCTCAGAGTTGTTTTTACTGAAGTTTTCGAAAATAACAAAGGAACGTGTTTAAAACTCGTTAGTTGTAATTGAAGAACTTGGGTGGCTAAAGTGAATAAGTCTTTTAGTCCAACATTAACTTTTGGATTTAATGGAGTTAAAAATTAGTATGAGAGGTGGAATTTAAAAGGTTTCCTGATGGCTGTCACTCACGTGGCACAGTGCAATGAATTAACCAAATAGAACTCCTATAAAAAAAGAAAAGCATGCAAGCGCGTTGCAATTAAGTGCGGGAAATTGTAGCTTGCGCAAAGACTGGCTTTAGTTCGCGTCTGATCTGCATAAATAGTAAAATGATTGGTCATAAAGCTGCATGTTCAAAACCGAGTAAACACAGAAACTCTGAGTGTGATTGATATTAATTCTCCACGTCAAAATGTTGTGACCACCCGTGGGGTGGTCACGTTGACCGGTCTCAGAACAAAGGCTTTTGATTGTTGTTAATCACACGTCACCAATTAAAACGTTAGAAATTTGTTCAAAGTACACATGAGGCTGTTAAGTGATATTCATTTGCCTTCGAGGAGGCTTTAAGTGTCATCCCACCATAGTATAATGTTTTCAATTTTGGCATCGGTACATTGTCACTGGCAGATCGATGACAAGAATACTTGAATGATACACCTTCACCATCATATTTTTCAAATTAACATTTAAGGAAAAACATAGCACGGAATAATGGGGAAAAGTCGTTTGAGAACGGAATTTCATGGAAGGTGCAAAAGTAAACTACATTTGTGGTTTCTGTTAATAGATCTTTTTTTTTTTTTTTTTTACCATTTTTAAGCACAGATAAATAAGAGTTATTGGAGTGGAGTGGTGGATTCCATGAATTAGTTGGTAATTTACAAAATATATGCAGCCGACATACAATATAACTAGAAACATCCTGACTTTCATTGCAGTAAACACCCACCTACCGGCAGAAATTTGCCAAATATAAGAACCTGTTTAGCCAAGCAAGAACAAGCAGGTTCTTATGTGTTGGTTACAGTTTAATTATGATAAACATTTTCACCAAGGAGTGCACGTGTGACTTTGAGACTGCAAATTTACATTACAAGAAAATACATCGAACACAGACGATTTATTGTATATTCAGGGACCAAACCCAAGTTTATCTATTTTTCTGGTAATCAACAACTATATCTCCTTCATAGAAATTAAGAATCTACTTACTGTACTTAGCCCAAATAACTACCCGAAAATACAAGAACCAGACTTCAAAAAATGTACTTCTTACTTGCGGGTTAACCACAAGTGCAGCAAAGCGCTGATATATTTACCTATTTTTCAGATTTTTCTTGGCATTTGCCTTTATGAACCCACCAATGTTTCACAATGGAAAGTTTCCACTTTCTAATACAACCTACCCGTTAGTCCACAATACAAATTGATCTTATAACTGTAATCTTATCTCTGCTAGCAGTGAGATTCTGTGCGGCGTAACCTTGCCATCGATCAGTTTTCCCTTGAGCGAGACATTGGCTGAACAATACATTTTACGATCAAGAATGGAGGAGTAACCGGGATTGCAAATGATCTTGTGTAAGAGCGTTCTCTGGTTAAGAATTTTTAAAAAGTCGTAGGACTTTTGGCTTGTAGTCTAAAGCCTTTGAAAACTAAAATTTGGAGACTGGGAGACTGGAAGTCAAACGTTCAAAGAAGGTTAAAAAATTCCGCTCAAGGAGCTCAGAAAACGGCATTTTGAGTTATTTTGGCCATGTGTAAAATAACCTGCAATTGAAGGTAAACTGAAAATAGTAGTTTACTAAGATAGAAAAACTACAAAGAGGTAATAATAAACCATTAAGGAACAAGGAAGGTTAAAGATGAAGAGGATTGACACGGATTACAAAAGACGAAATTGATCATGAAAAAAGTAGGCTTAACTTTCAAGATGTGCAAACCCTGACGTAGCTCCTTTAACCAGAGAACGCCTTTACACGAGATGAATACATCAATGTCTCACTCGTGCCTTTCTTTTCTTGTCTCTTCCTCAACATACTGAGTTCAAAGAAGCGGCGTGGAGAAGGAAAACGAACCCGGGAGAAGTATGAAAATGGAAGGGGATTGAGGCGAGTTGAATTGCCTCCGGCCGGAGGTGAGCTGTGTTTTCTCTTACATTACCGTGGTCAAGGCAAGTGGCGCAAAGGAAGGCCAAAGACCAACTGGAGGAGAATTGAGACAGCAAACCTTAAACAGCTGGGCTTGTGCTTGCTGGAGGCTGAAAAGATTGCCAGGGATCGCGAAAAGTGGAGAGGCCGGGACGAAGAGGATGAGGGAGTGAGTGATGTGATTAGTACACATTAATACATTATTGTCATCAAGCTCAAGGAAATAATTTATTTCTAAAGATAAATCAAGATGGCTACAACAGTTTTTAAAATCATATACCCTAGTTTGGACAGTAGATAATAAATAATCTTCCCTAATATATATATATTTTTTCCATTTAACCATTTTCAGTTATTTTGTTTATTTGTTTTCAAACACAAGTCTGCGTTTTTAAACCGCAATCCTTTCCACAACTATTACTTTCATTCATGTATAACATTGCTACATGCAATAACAATAAATATTAGTTTTCTCTGATAAATAATGCCTTCAATGTCTGGTTAAATTCATGGTAACCAGTATGGAGAACTAGTTGATTGTTAAATGATCAAAAACTGAGATCCCTTGTGAAGCCGACATGTTTTGTTTCCTTTCCTCGGCAGTCCGTCCTTCTTGAGCGCTATATACATGTCGTGGGGCGTGTCCCTGTAGTATTTATGCGAGGAAAATGTATGGAAGCCATTGACCCCGGTCACGTGCTTGAAAATTGTGCTGTCTGTCTTGTTTTTCTGCAAGAAAAAAAAAGCACAGACAAATTTAGATCCTTAATTCAGGGAAGGTGAGTAAAATTAATACTGTACAGTTCTTATAATAAGCCTTATTTTATAAGCTATAATAAGCTTATATTTTCAAAAGGCTTTTCGGTAGGTTTATTTTTTCGGGCGGGCTTGTTATCCGAAGAAATTTTAAGCTGGAAAAATTGTCGGCTGATATTTAGAAGAAACTTGACGTGTGAAAAATTTAGGTGCATATTAGAATCCTGCATGTTAAAACTGTTGAAACATAACGATGTGAAACACAAAAGAAGTCAGTCTACAATATGTCTAAAATATTATAATGAGTCGAGACGCAGGACAAACAGAAAGGGCGTTATAATCGGAAAAAAAGATTTGTTATTCTGATATATAGAGCTAAAATTAATGTTCATGGTCTGATATTCAGGAGGCCTTGCAATTTGAAGTATTGCTATCTAAAATTTATGGGGCTTTGAGTAAGCTTCTTTTCGGGGGAGCATCAGAATTTCACGCATCATATTTGTAAGTGTTCAAACGAATTGACAGCAGAAAAATCCCATTTTCACTGACAGCTAGAAACCCGAAGGACTGAGTCTCGTGGAACTCCTTCACATGCAAACGTCACGTGATTATCACATGTAACCAATTCCTTAAAACATGTCATCAAAGTCTTTCTCGATTCACATACTAGCTTCACTACCTCATTAGAATTAAACTTAATCTGCGAAATTATCCTTGTTACAATTTCTTTTTGTTATTTTTTTTTCGACAAATGCGCGACAAATATTCACGTTGATCATTGGTTCTGCATGATATCAATATAACCCAGGTTTCTAATTCGACAACTGGGTGACAAACACAAGTATAGATAATGACTGTGAATAAAAATAAATTGCAAGGCTATAGAACGTAAACAACAGGTAGATATTTCATAACTGGTTGGTATCACTGTCATATTGTAACTGTTTGGATATAAATAAATTCCACATAAGAGAAGTCTCATTGTTTTTGTAGATTAATAGAGCGCTCTTTTAAACCATCTAATCTTGAAAGTTGGATAAGTAACTTAAATGGGCATTATAATCTGGAGTAACTCTCTAAATTTGTACCACGGTTTATTTAAATCATTTTATCAGACGTCGAGGGGTCTCGTTATGATTCAGGGCCACTCCTGGTGACCCTAGATGTAAATTTCGTAATACATATACCTATAAATTCTGAAAATACAGACTTGGCGCCAGTCCTGAGCAAACCTTGCATAAAATCTGACACCCAGTTGCAAGTTAATAATTTAATAAGCACTGACTTCTCAAACGTGATTCCTCCAAAAATCTCTTTGAGTGCTTTTTTAGTTTTATTATTTATCTTTCCAGGTATGCAACGTGTTCAACTATTGATTACGTAATATACATTTTATGAGCCATGTTTGATTGTTTTTCAAGCTCTAAAAAGCAGTTGTTGTGGGTTATTAATAAAGACGTCATATTAACGTCGGCGTCTTTGAACTGCTCTTGTGATAGTTTTTGGTCCTAGATGTTTACAGTAACAATTTTAATTTTGGCAAAAGTCCTTGACGTAGTGTTAGGCCTCATGCTTATATTGCCAAATTCACGTGTTTGAAAATATATCAGACTTCGTCTATCATTGCGGTAATCTTTGGACAAATATATTGCTTCCTATTTTTGGCACCAGAAACAAAAAATATATATATGGCTCACTCAGTGAAAACAAGAGTCAATATCACTGCTTAAGACGACCGGTAATACCAATATTTGTCAGCATGGTAGAAGTACGATAAAGTACATGTGATTGATCCACGTACTCGATAAGAAAAATCGATGAAAGTGGAAAATTCTAAAAATAAGGCATTAAAACCTACTTTTTAATTCTTATTTCTCGTACTACTAGATGTAAAACTGGCAGCTAAAGGGTGGAGACTTTGACTGTTATATATATCGTGATTGATTCAGGTTCGGTAATTCCGTTATATGCATTGAGCAAGTCAAGATTTCGTGACCGAGTTTTAACTATGAATTGCAGAATATAAGATTTCTTAAAAGGAAGAGCTGGTTCGCGCGAAATGATTTGAATATTATCGCATGTTTGGAGAAATTTGCATTTCAGCTTAAACTGTCTAAACTCTTCGAAAACGTGTGTCGGAACATGTTTTGAAGCTCGACCTGGTAATTACGGTCGATATCCAAGGAGGCCAGTGGCATTAGATCAATCGACTTCTTTGTGGTTGGATTGACTTAAAATATCTCTAAGGAAAAATAACAATTTTTATTAATCGAATAAGAAAGGCTGGTGGCATACCACATAACATGGTTTATTTGACCTTGGACTCAACACTAAACGTTTGACTTCCCTCCTGGTATTACGTGTTACTTCCCAAGCAGAATTTCATGGAATGGAATGTTATGAAAGGAGGTCATGAAAACCGCTTATATCAAATCTTTACATTACCATAAAAAGTCCATTCTTATACATGTACATACGACCTCACTTTTGAGATTAAATATTCCACTTTATGCAATGTGTCTTTTTAGAATATGGTGTGAATTTTCTTTTCTAACCGAACACCAAGATCTAAAACAAGTCGAATAATAAAAACAAATAAAAATAAATGAGAATGATTCTTTAGCAGATCCAAAATAATAATTGGCTCTTCTATGCTAATATAAAAGGCCAACAGCTAAAAATACAACGTGTTTACAATAAAAGACAATAGAAATAAAATTTAAAATTATACGAGCTAAAAGATTTTAGAAGAATTAAGAACCAAAAATAAAGTTCTTTGCATTGAACTGACTGGCCTGCGATTATTCAGCTGAATAAACAAATTTGGCTACTGAAAGGTTTCAAAGCTTTCTTGGAACGAAAAAATATTTTCTACCGTTTTGAATCGAAATGGTTGTTTTGGTGTTCTTCTGAAGAACACAATCACATAAATTTACATCAGAGCAGTTGAACAACAAGGTAAGGCCAAAAGCATATTCGACTTTGTCTTAGGGCGTCATCTTGTTCTGATGGTGTTCGCACTACCCACGAGCATTCTACGATTTTAAGTTACTAAAAAGATTCTAATGAAAGAAAAGGTTCTGTTCATCTACTGATCCGCACAGTACAACCGAGAATTTCAACCACCAAAACACATAACTTCGATCGATTGAGTGCAACTGTCGGTGCCAAATTTCTAACCTGAGAACGCCATGCCAAGACAGCAGTCATTGCCTTCTCTTATACATTACCGCATTAGTTTTGCATCTTTTCTAATTGTATGGTGTTAGTGATGCATGTTCTCAGTTTTGCTGTACCATAACAGGTTAGATTTATCAGAATTATTCTGTTACAATGCTTCCAAACAAGTCTTATTTGCAGATGCGGAGGCGTCCGAAGACTTCAGTCAAGCTTTTGATTGTTCCGGTTCTCAAACAACTGCTCTGCATACAAGAGAAAATTGAACAGATATATCCATCTATGGCTTGGTGTTGATGACATTATTATATATCGTCTATCGATTTGTCCACATTAGATCACTCCGTGAATGATATAGCTTCCACTGAATCAGTGAATTTAGACATGATGGAAAACACAAGTTTAGTCGAAGGTACAGATTTAGTGAGAGCGCGCAAACGGGTGAATTTAGATCGTTCATAGCCATTTAGTTAACTTCTATTTGCGGATTTATCTTGCAAACAGTGCGTGCCCATACCTTTTATAAAGTTCTTCTGGAAAAGAACTAAGAGTACTTCGAGAAATCTTTACTGGGAGAAGGCCTAGCAGAAGGCCCCTACTACCTTGAGCGAATCGCAGCACTCTGCTCACTGTTATACTCAGACGATTTAATCAAAATTTACTAAACACAGTATAAATCGATTGTCATGATTTAAGTGAAGTACTACTGGGGATTTAAGCAACGAGCAACCGACGGAGATATTAAGCTTACCGTGGAAAACAGCCGCCCATTGCTGTCCATTGCGAGATACCGCTTCACTTCGGGACCATAAATGTGAACTAATCCTTTCCCGATCGGCTGTAACTGCAGGTTGACTGCAAGCAAAGCAACAATATGAACAACAAAATTAAAATACCACAGTAAAGAATAGATTTGCTGAAAGACAGCGGGGTATTTTTAGACAATGCTGTAAGGCCGGAACTGCCAAAGATTTGAGTTGCACGCATTCACTTTATTCTCAGCCAGGAATTCCACAACAGTTGTGTAAAACCAATCAGGGTATTTTTTATTTGTCAAAGCTGTCAGCTTCAATAAGAAGCACCGACCTTCTCAAAGCTCGGTCGTTAAGCCTATAAACACAATAGTAGCATTTACTTCATCATTTTCGAATTTTTCCACATAGTCATCCATTTTGTATTGAATAACTGTAAGCTTCCATAACGTTCGATAGGCAGTCGACTGTTTTTCATTCTTCAGTATATTAGGAACTTCATCACGACTTCCACGGCAATTTTAGTTGACCAGTCCTTGTTAATCCGTGCAATTAACCTGATTTCAGCTAGTTTCGTGTAGACACTTAATATATTCGATTTTAACTGGCAAGTTGGCCTCCGTGAAGAGCTCAATGGGGCAGCCATGCCAGTTTGACAGTTTGTCGTGACTGTTGTGATAACCACGAGAAGAAATATTTGCAAAAGAATGAATAGAGAGCGATCTACACGTATTCCAGCTTTAACTAGCCAGATCTCCACTGGATCTCGTTGCCACTGCGTTGCATTTCAATTTCGTCCTAAGCATTCTTGTAGAAGCAGGGAGTTGTATGCCCATAACTTCGACTCCGTTAAACCTCTATTCTGATCCTTTGTCCGATGAAGACAAAAAATTTATCGAGGTCCACACTAATCAAGTGCGATGACAGGTAAATGAATGGTGAATGGATTTGCCTTTCCTTCGATATCTTAAAGCTTCTAAAATGTGAACCTCTGGAAAACTTTAGTAGACAACTGACGCTGATGGAATATAAGCTTTCTAGAATTTTTGAATGTGCTATGTTTATACTGACCGCAGGTCATAAACTGAATTAGCTTTTAGTATTAGATATCTTCTTCGTTGTATTAAAATCTCCATATATATATGCAGTGGAATCCCGGTTTCTCGAAACCTCATTTTTTCGAATCTCCCGATAACTCGAACCAAAAGTAGTTTCCCTCTCCCCAGTCGAACACCTGTAATTTTACCCCCGATTTCTCGAACTCTCCGATTTTTCGAACCAATTTCCGTTTCCCTTGGAGGTTTGAAAAATCGGGACTCACTGTATATCTATATTCCTTGTCGCGCCAGCTTAATTGACATTACCTTCCGCTAATGCATGACGCGTCAGCAAAAACTTTAATCAGTGGCTTTTAAATAATCTAAAATCTTTTTGTTTCAATTCTATGTAGTATACAACAAAATCAACACTGATTCTGTGACCGTCGAACTCACCACCGAAAAAAAAAAATTACTGTGGGAAAGAAGTCTTAAAGTTATCATTTTCTTTGACTGAAATAAGGGAAACTTTAATCGAAGAATTTCCGGCCAATTCATTAGGAATAGAGGCTGTACACAGCAGTGATATCGTTTCTGTCTAAAGCTACGCGCATGCTCACAATGGTGTATAATTTTCCATCTTGACTACCAGTAACTCAAAAAAATGTCTTTTCGCGGTCGCGATGAGCCTTTTTAGTTCTATTCCAGTAATAGAGGAGTCAGAAAGCGGTTTCTTTTATTTCGAATACATTTCCTTTCACTCAGTGGATTAATTTTCGCCCATTGGCCCGTGTGATAATAATTTAGGAAATTCCAGGTAACATTAAAAATAAGCGGAAGAATGGGTACTATATATAAACATAATTTGACGAGGATTATTATGGGGGATTAACTCTATTCAGCTCTTCACCTTCTCTTGCAGTTCTCTGTGGTAATCTACAGTATTTCTAAATCGTCGATTCAAGAATCATTTAGTTTGGGAAAACTCTGTATACCCCTTAATTTTTATGCTGTTTTTGGCAGCTGGCTTCTCTATGTGATGATGAGATTTTTCACCTTAGTAAAATCCATCTAAGAAGGTTTTTATGAACAAGAAAATCTGATTTCTAACCTAACGTGAGTTATCCATTCCAGTCAGTGGCGTTACATATGTGCAGATGGTATCACACATGTCTGAATATTGAACAAACAATTCAACGCAACCTATTTCCCATATTGCAGGAAGAAGTAAACATAGGATTTGTCTCAGGGACAATTTTTAACACAATTTTCCGCGTCCTTTCTATCCTGTTTCAGTTCCTGCGGAACGTTAAGGAACTATGTGCTTGTGATAACCACCTGACCACTTTTGCCAAAGATTTCCTGAAGGTAAATTCCCTCATGTTTAACCGAATTTAAAAAGGCTTATCTTAAACAGGGAACCTTTAGAGGAACATATAGGACTCAATACATTTAAATAACCAGTTTTCATATTCACTAGGTTTTTTTTTTTTTTTAATTTTTCATTCACTTTGACAAGAAATCGATCTCAAAACTCTTGGGGCGTCTGGTAAATATTGTTTCTCCTGCTGGAATGATATCGACTGGCGCGATAATGTTAATCTTATGTATTCCGTTATTACTTCCCGTAAAGCTGATTGTCAATGAGGACGTGGCAAGGAAAGCGGAATGAATCAGTCCTAAAGCAGATATTCTATCATTAAGACCGTCTGCTTGCCTTGTTAACTGAAAAGAGTGCCAGTTTGAATAACACGTTTATAATTTTCTAACAATGATCATTCTCTTTCCACTCAAGGTCCCGGCTTTCGTTGTCTCGTCTCATAAAACAATTTGAAGTAATCACTTTTATCTTTAAAACATGAACATCAAATGGTAAAAATATTAAATACTACCCTTACGAACCTAGATATATCGCGGTTTTCTATGGACAAAAGATATTGAATACTCGTCTGATAAAGTTTACGTCCAATGCCTTATTTTCACCTATTATCTTTTAGAAGTTAAAATTATGCAACGTTATATCTTGGTTCTATTTAACTGAGTTGAGTTTCAGTCTAGTTACCTTGACATTTTTCGGTTTTCATTATCATGCAGAAATGATGAGGAACTAAGTTTGTTTAACTCGGGTAAAAAGCGTCTAGAATATCGCATAAAAGTTAGAAGACTCACTAGCTAGATTGCGAAAGGGTTTTACACAGTCTTCAAATCAAATCGTGGTTAACGATGCATGCATTTCACACGTCCATGCAAAATAAAATATTAATTCATTTTGCTTTACCTTCAACGTTGCCTTGTTCACGAGTTCCTGTGACGTTGCCATCATCTTGCAAGCGAAGGAACCAATGATTCTTACCAAACAGCTTCACACTTGTAACCGTGTTTTCAGCCTCATCCGTTGCACCAGTGTCCTTCAGCGAGAAGATGTTCAGGTTGATCTTGGCTGCGGACCATTGAACAGTCCTCGACTGAAGTAACGCTGATTTTGTTAACACCCAGTCTCTCGTCTTGGCGCAGTGCGCCGTGATTTCAACATCAGACCGCCTATTCATCTGCGTCTTGAAATACTTGGTTTCCATTTCAAAAACTCTCGACACAGCTCTACGCCAGCTTTATCTGCTAAGAGAGAAAATTTCATCACTTAAGCGAGTAGATTTGCTTTTAACCGGAAAGGTACGTGACGCAAAGTGTTGCGACACTTTGCGATGACGTTGATGAAGACATGGCTGAGTAACAGGCACTCAGAAATACAATAAAACTGTCGACACTTTCAACTACCTTTTTCATTAATCTGCATTTAAAAGCTTGCATATATGAGCAGGTCAAAATGATAATTTCTTTTCAAGGTCACAAGTTGCATTGCTCCTGATCTACATTAGAAAATCCAAGTAATAGCTAAAATCTTCGAAAACCTTGTCTCAATCGTCGAATATCAAATTATGACTGTATCAGCTGCATATCCTTGAGCGCTAGTCCAAACACACTATCAGTAGCTGAATGTGTAATGAAAATCTTAGTCTAGCCCACAATAACGACGTTTTTTAATGAATACAAACATTCAGCCAGCGACTTGTAGAAATAATTCGTGACTCTGGCCATGTTTCACTTAAATTTTGTTTATTAAAATCGAACAAATAAAATGTAAGAGTCGCTGACAATCTTCTGGCGTTGTCATCGCTCAGTAATTGCAATATACATCCGATGACAGAGAAATGCATAGATAACTACAAAACACATTTCACTATAATGACTTGTATATTGCACGCGCTCAATCAATCACAGAAAACGATTTGCTTTCGCCAAACTCTTTTCACTGCATGGCCTTTCCTGTTAGCGCTACGTGACTGAATACCTTGAAGAAAATAATTAATTGTAACAAACGAGTGGGCTGCAAGCCAGGCTGACACATAAATGTTATCGCCGGTATTTAACACTTCGGAGTTCTTCGATGACTGTTCTGACGACACTACTCGAGAGCTCAAGAGCAAGAAAGCATTAGTTTCTTGTACTTCTAAATTGTTGATCAATTTTAAGAAATTGTATTTTAATGTTGAATGGAAGCTACAAGAGGTTGAGCAGAGTTATGCTCAAAGAAAAAGGTCATGTTTTAAATAAAAATTATAACTTTTACAATGCAAATTGCAACGGCAACTGATCCTTTGGCCAAAATAATGGCACACAACAATTAACGCCTTGTCGAGAAATTATTTCGTTTCTGAGGTTCGATATGGCGACTCAGTCCAATGAAAAGTCTAAAAGAAAGTTAATTTCGGTGAATAATTATTTGAATTTCGTTCGCCAATGTTATTTGCGGTCAATGACAGACAAACACAAACTTTTTTAGTCCCCTAACTTTCTTAAATCAGCCCGGTGCTTGATATCGGAGACAAACTCGATTAAAAAAAAACAAAATACAAAGTATCTTAAGACTGAAATTATACTCTCAAGGAAATGTTTTTCTCACGGTTCTCCTGACGTCACACTGAACTTAAGAACCTCATCGGCAGTAAAATCTAAACTTTTTTTATGTCTGTAGTTACACACGTAATTTTAAAACTTATTCTTGAAATTCTGTCATTAATATTGACGTGTTAAAGAGCTTTCGGATTTCACCAAGTGACAAGAAACTTGCTAGTTATTTTTTCAGTTTTCATAGAAAAATCTAATTTTTACATGTTGCCATGACAATATTAGTTGTTAAATTCCAGGTAATATTTCGACTTCAACATTTCAGAAGCGGGGCTACATTGAGGAATTTGACTGTGTTCTACCGAATTTTGAATAACATCCATATTATTCAACTCAAATACATTTTCCAATGGATTTAGATCTCTTAGCATTTATTTTTTAAGTCTGTTGATACCTAAACCAGCAAGTTCCATCATTTTCAACCACCGCACTCAGTCATTTAGACACCACTTCTATCATTGTCTGAAAATTTCAATTAAGAGATACGGAAAAAGCCTGTTATATGCCCAGGGCTAAAATTAAGTTTGTTCAAAAGGCACTTTTGATGGGTTTACATTTTTGGTGCACATGTTCTCGGAAGAAAGTTTGTTTTTTTTTCCAAAATGTTTGGGCTTATGCTTCGAAGAAATGTTATGTCTGAAAATTCTGGGCCAATACTACGAGGTAAAATTCTTTAAACGCGATGACATATAAAACATAAAACAAGTTCCACAGTCGTAAATGAGCATGGCAAGTCTTTGAATGATAAAAAACGACGTATCCAAAAAAGAGGCTTATAACGAAATAATTCGTATGGATACATATTCAGAATAGCTCGTCATCATGAAAGGACTGTTGCGTCTATTTTTTTTTTTTTTTT
>Ga0126339_10001142_pt1 | contig 17254 bp, 10 predicted proteins | sample OrbTmetagenome_2_FD_92532 | JGI IMG/M metagenome (GOLD analysis project Ga0126339, IMG submission 92532) | Coral microbial communities from Petempiche,Puerto Morelos, Mexico - Orbicella T R C metagenome | ecosystem: Host-associated > Invertebrates > Cnidaria > Coral | place: Petempiche,Puerto... | reverse complement strand
GGTGAGCAAAATCCTTTTCAGTCCTTCTTGTCAAAACTATGAAAATTATAGGAACGCTAATAGAGAAATCATGGAGCAGGGCATATTTTATATTTTTTTAATTTGGTTTAAAGATCGTATAGCAAGTTGATGTCCTGGAGCGGTACAGGAATCGACTCGGGTCAAAGGCGGGACAGTGAGGTTTCGAGAAACAAAATTATATTCTATGACGTTAAAAATCCGCACGAGAAAACCTCAAATTAACCCCGGCTGGTGTGTCGTACTGAATTGTAGGATTTCTATTGGCTAAAACTCTTCCAGTTGACCTTCCCAAGAGGATTCCCAGTGTAAATCAAAATCGTGCATCCGCATTAACGTGACGCAGGGCTTCAGATGCGGTGGAACTCCTACGCCAAAAGGGTGAATGAAATATCAAGTCTCTTTTGATCGTTTATGGATCTGACGCGTGTCGTTTCAAATGAAGTCTTCTTTTTGGAGTTAGTTCAGGAAGCTACTCTCTTCTTACCGGAGATCACAAATGTAGCGTACACTCTTGTCAGACAGGTACCATAATGGGAGGTGTCCCCTTTCTGTAAGGTTTGCGAGCAGCCGGCAGAGATCATCGAACTGTGTGTGGCCGTGACCATCAGTGCGCACTCGTGTGAGACTAGGTACCATGTATGCATAATGGGAATTGTCCGTTTCTGTAAGGTTTGTGTACAACTGGAGATAGCATCGAACTCTGTGTAGCCGAGACCATTATCGTGGACTCGTGTGAGGCCAGGTGCCAAAATGACCCATAATGGGAAGTGTCCCTTTCTGTACGGTTTGCGTGCAGCCGGCGCCAGCAGAGACCATCGAAACTCTGCGTAGCCGGAAGCCATAGTGTGTGGCCAGGATCTTACCATCACTAACACATCCTTTACGCAGGAGTTCCGACTCATGTTTTACGGCACACTAGCTCCCAAACAGCCAAAGAAAGGCTCCACAGCATTTTACACTTCGCTTCAGTCCTACTAGATAACGTATGAAAAATTTCATAAAACTAGCCGGAATGAAAGTCATTCACTGTCGTCTCTCTTTCTTGCGAGCGCACGACTTGTTTTCACGGCGCAACTCGCGGCGAGACAGTTAGTACTTATCCTTATGAAATGGTTACCACATTGATCACTTTTTTTTTTCAAAATTCTCTAACTTTTCCCCCATAAAAATTAAAATTTCCCTGACCAAATGAATACGAGATGTCACATATAGTACACGTAGTAGCCTCTCGCCCCCTTAAATTCATTTTCAACAAATTCATCTTCTTCATTAAAACTTCTTTGAGATCATCATCGCAATAACCCGAACTGTTTCTTCAAGCCTTCAATAACCGGAGTGTTTTAATTTTTATTTTCCGTGACTTTTCTTCAAAATGTCAGTTTTGCCTGACGCAAATTAAGATTCCCTGACTTTTCTGTGACCTTGAAGAATTACCTGTGGCGACCCTATCAATGAGAAAACTGCTTTGAAATAGCTTTTAGCACTGGACTGACCATCGTCGTATTCCAATCATTGATGTTCAAACATTTATGCATTTAAGCCAGTAGAAGAACTGTTTAAACCCTTTAGAGAGGCTTTCATCCGCTTTCTTATTTCTAAAAGCGCTAGCCTTCTCTGTTCTTTAATTTTCGCTCGTTTTTTTTTTCCTCTCGAAAATCTGAGAGTTTTGGCCTACACTGTAAGATAAACAAATTTTGCAGTACGAGGACAACTTGAATGCTACTGATATCATGTAAATGCCATATTTTCAGTGTTTCGAGTATCCTTAGCATTAAGTACACAATCTTCTTTAATTTAAGACACATTAATTCAGCCACAAGGCATTTTCTAATGGGAAGGCTGAGATACTCGTGTTTTCATCGTTCACTTTTACGGCAGCCAATTTCACTATCTGACCTGGCGAAATTGAATTAGAATTAAACTAAGATAAGATGCCGAATTCTTGTAAGTGGATTTGAGTTGATCAATATCTTTCAAGTGAAAAATAAATTGAAGAAATCAAGCAGGGACTTTACTCTCACGAAACAATAAAAGCCACATGAAACTAAGCTCGTAAAGCCATTAGAGTAATATTCTGGTAATTTGGCACGAACAATCTACAACTCAGCACGAATGACTAAACGCATTAATTTACAATAAAACAAAAGAAGGATTGAAGGACAAAACACCTAAAGCCCGTAATAATTTCTCTTTTATTGTTAAACGACTTCGTCCGCGGTCGAACATAACTTTTTAATTACTCCATGTAATAAACAACATTCCGTTTATCCTTTACAAAAATAATGCCACCCGATCGATAGAAATATGTCAAGTGTTAAGACTGTTAATGTTTCCTGTCTGTTAGATCTGTTAAACTACGCATCTTAAATACCTTCAAACAAAAGCACTGACCAATCACACGGCTGAAATCCACCTCGGCCCTGGAAATAGACAAGTATTCTGATCTGCAGACCTTATTATTGCTCGTTCAGCTGCTGAGCATAGGGCCTGCCAAAAGATGTCGTGCAATATTAATTCATATCCGGGATTTTAAACTGCCTTTCTTGGATCTTGTAACCTTGCTTTTTAACCCGAGACCTGAGAAACATGCAACCAAGAGGAAACCAAGCACGGAAATTCGCTCGTCACTTGTCATAATGAATTCACCGTCTTGCGGACCGAATGCGTGTGTAAATTCACATTCTCTCTGTGTTACCATCTCCTCCTGGGGAAAGACACACTGACTTAGGCTTCCTTTCGAGGTAAGAAGCATTACTAACAACATGTAATCGAATGAGAAAAGCGATTAACAAGATCTATCCTTCAGCTTATTATCAATGGATGAATTCTTTGTCGGGAGATGTAAACATCGTATTTATGTTCACATTGCATAGATTACATTCGATCCTTCGGGACAATTATTTCTGCCCGATTCTTTCTTTCAGCTTAGCAATCATCAGATCACCGCTCAACTGTACTGCGGAAATTTAGTGCAAGCAATTGCGAAGAGTCGACGTAAGAGGATTAACTGTGCGGGTTGTAATGAGCAGAAACTATGCCTCCTTTCCGAACCATCGGCCGAGCACGAAGTGAGACATGAGCTAGCAATCAATGACTGTTTGGCCAATGAATTAAACAAAGGTCAATCGGAAAGCATTGACGTTTGCACGTCTTTATTAGCAAAGGTTTCCCCTGATTTGACAGTTAATATCTGTAGAGTGAAGCGTTCTTTTATCGACATAAGCGGTAACATTCTGCCTCATGTTGTAACATTTGGCCACATTGACCCAAATAGAGATGACGGTTGATGATGACGGCTGACGGATTTTCAAGTGGTATACTTTTTCACTTTGATTACATTATAAATTCCGCTTAAGGAATGGAAAATTGCAAACTGTCACAACAGTCTTCAAATTCTTCACGAGGTGCCGAGTTTATTCAAAAATGCACTGAGAAAAGGTTCACCACATCAATGGAGGGTTGAATTCATGATATGTCAATGTTCTGCCCGCACTGACGTCATCGCGGTCCGACACTACACAGCTCGACCCACTTTACCTACTATAAAATGCACGCAACAACAGGTTTATATTACTGCAGCTTGAAAATGATTCGTTCAAGTTGAGACAATAGATTATTTACTTTACAACATGATACAATCGACTTATTTCCCTCCTGCGAACTCCAGTTAGGTTATAATTCTGATAACTTACGATTTCCGTACGAATAATTGTCTTGTCAGCACGAAACTGCACATTGCGCTCGTATCAATTCCTTTTCGGGTATTTTAAATCATTCTGATCCTATAAATTCTATCTGAAGTACGTCGTTGATAAGTATAATTACACATACGCTCCCTGCTTTACCTTGCTACTATGTGTTAACAAAATCTCTCCAGGTATTGGAGACAACGGGATGGCATCTACAGTCTTCCACGAGGCACGGTCGATGAAAACCTAAACGCCTGATGGACAACTCATTCATTAGCGTAAACTGAATACCGGAAATAAATCCAATTAATTTCACATTGTGGCAGGTCGGCTAAAGGATCTTGACTAAAACACCACACGAGTACATACGAGTAACATACGGATACATACGAGTACATACGAATACATACGAGTACATACGAGTAACATTCGAGTACAAATGAGTAACATACGAGTGACATACGAATACATACAAGTAACATACGAGTAACATAGCTTTGCACGACCTTTGTACGTGAAGCGTTTTCAGCAATGCAGATGTGCAGATGCCGACTCCCTTGTTTTATTACGCCACAAACAGGAAACAAAACAGTTTTTTCCGTGGACTTTCACAAACATGGTCGCATATCTGTGTTCGGCGTTAGTTGAAAATGAGGCTACAGTGACAAAGCAACCCTGGAAAAAAGCTGCAGTTGCTTTAAAAACAAACTGTAAGTTGTCTCAATTAGTCAGTTGAGATGCGTTTTATAGAAGTAACATTACTGAAGACAAAATAATGGCTGGTTAAACTTCAAAGGAAATTTCTGTTGATTTGAAATATTAAAACAAACCTCCTCACTAAACAAAGTTATAGTTTTGCACTGAAAGGTATTGCATAATCATCAAGTGCAGTTTCACAAACGCCTGGAAACGTTATGCTGTTTTTCTTACTTTAAACAGAGAACGTTAAGGTCGACAGCTTTAATGAAATTTTACTGGCCATATATGACGGAGAAATACTTGCAAAATTCTGTGCTATATTAGTAGTAACCCTTATTCGATTCTCTCTCTCCATTGAATATTGTCAGCCAAGGAGTCCTGTCCCAGTCATGGTCAGAATCTCCTTCATCGTCAGTTGCTGTTGTAATTTTTCTTTTCTGCTGTTTGTTAAGACAACGACATCGATATCTGCAATGCTATGTGTTGTTTTCTTTCTTTTTGGAAAATGGGAAGAATTATAAAGCTAATACTTGGCATGCGTTAAATCGAATTAGAAGTGTTTAGCGTTTGAGAAGTGCACTAGGTTGACTTAGATCAAAACTGATGATTAAAAAAAATTGTTCACGGAATATATAACTACTGCATTAAAACGGTGATCCTCACAAAGACTATACTCGTTCATTGGTAGTTAACCTTGATGTGTTTGTTTTTGTCTTTACACATTAATTAATTTCGCTCACATACAGTTGTTCTCCTTCTGTTTGCTACAATACAATTCATATCATAGCGGCAAAATAAACCACATTTTCTCTTGTAGCGTTTATTTGGCAGTTAGACCTCAAAATAATGAGCACTCGTGGTGGTTGGCTTGGCTCGTCAGAAGTGTCCTAGAATCTGAGGCCTCTTTTATATCGACATTCCATCCAATTAAAGCAGTCGCAACCAGCCACGTTTCTAGATTTTTTAATCAGCTTGATTTCAATGATAACTGTACGTTAACTAACAAGACGAATGCATCGTTGGCTTCTCTTTTGGCATTTTTCGCCACATGTTGTTTAGTCGATATTTTATTTCGCGAATTGTTGGGCCGGAGAACCCGGTGGAATGCTGAGGATCAGCTTGCGATGGACGTAGCATTCCATCCAGGGGAATAGAAATACTCCTAGCCGCTTCATACTAAAGAAACTAGGGTCCCGTATCGAGAGCTATGGGCCAGTCGGGCTTAAAGGAGTTCAGTCACGGTATTTTGAGTTATTTTGGCCAAGATGCAAGATGCCACACCGTTTAAAAGGCTTTCATGTCTTACTTTCCTCGGTCCGAATACCAGACACGATCGATGTGTTTCCAGACCATGCCATATCAGTTACTTCTCTGTACGACCGGATGGCCACGCTTCACTAATCACTTATTCTTATCTTTGCAGCCAGCTCGTTCAGAAGAACTCCGTTTATCACAAAGCCGATGAGTTACGTGGAAATTCTGTCTGTGAGTACGAGTGATGTTAATTGATCAAGTAATCCAATTATTTATCGTTATTTTTCACATAGCTTATTTAGGCTGTCACTGAGTGATATGAGGAACTTGTCTACTCGCTTATTCGCCCCTACCCTCTTAGGATACACATTGTACAGCCTAACCTCACCCACCACCCCCTGGAAAAGGCATGAGCACGTCTGCATCATGACAACCAAAACGCTGATATTGATGCCAAAACTCTACCGACTTTATGTCGAGCACCTTTAATCACAGTAATGGCCGCTATGTTGGTGTACAATACCGAGATTGTATAACATAGAGGGCAGATAAATACATCCTTTATAAAGCGCTCGCGCTACAAGTTATTTTCTATGGTGAATTGCGTAGAGCTGAACTTTTACTTCTGTCCACCTCGGCTCAAAGATTGTGTCGGAGAGCAGCTCGTAAGGTCTCACATGAATGGCTTGAAACCCTTTGAGAGAACAATAGAACAAAGCAGAAACAATGCCCCTGCTCACAAGCAAAAGAAATTACACGCTTACGAGAGCTGCTGCACTTCTGCATAGCCGAATTTTGTTTTCGTAAACTTGTCAGCGCTTTCCAGGCCGGATCATTTCTCTCGTCATTTTCTTGTATTCCAAAAACTTCGAGACGCTGAATGAGGTGTGGAATGGCGAAAGGTATGAAACAAATACGTTCTGTTCTTATTTGTGAGACACAATCAAGTATCACAGTGGTTTTCTGCAATCCCACATTCTCTTGGCCGCGCGAACCTTGGCACCAGGGTAATGTCACCGCCACCTAATCTTCGTTATCAGTCCTCCTGTTCGGCCACCATCTTTCACGATCACCGAACCCACATCACCGAGGATCCGTGCAAACTTTCAGTTCTCATCCGAGTGCGATCGGGCGGAAAGCCACAAAAATATCCTGACTTCCTTCGGAAGACCTTGACATTTTAATCAGGCCATCACAAACCACACGCACAAAGGAAAGTATTTCAATTAACGTTCATATGACTACCGAGTATCGAGACACTGAAGTGGAGATTACGTGCACTTGTTGAATTGATTGCTCAATCGAACTTCAATGATCTCTGGGGCAGAATCGTGCAAAGGCGGCTGGGTTAAGATTCTATTTTGAAATTGAAAATCTCATCTTTCGATATTAGTTCAATCATAGCAATCATAATGCAAGAATTCACCGAATTGATCTGCATAAGCCGACTCTAGCCGACAAAAACAACTGCCGTCCGACACCTCTAGCAAAGCTTATGATTATTCTAATATTCCTTATCAAAACTGAAAGGAAGCACTAGTCCGTAAGACAAAAGCTACAAACCAGCGGAACAAGTATCTATATTCTTCTGCCTCGGGTGTGTTCGCTAATTATACACCTCTCTATGAACATGAATATTGTAAACACTTCACTACGGGTTAATAGCCACTGGCGTCATTAAAACACCACCAATCTCAACTACGACACTCGAACCAAAATAAACCAAACATTCTATTCCTACAAAGCTTAATATATGGAGTTATGTCGGCCCTTCATGTGACACTGTTCGTGACCGCGCAGGTTTTAATGCTAAGTGGCAGGGTAGGCGTAATGGTCGGATATCAAAACGCTTGATAGCATCGTTTATTATAGCTTTGCTTTGAGCGAGAAAGAAGGCGCAAGTTGCTAAACTCAAAAAATTCCTGTTGAGAAAGCAACAGTGGATGAAAGTATGGAGACGGGTCTGAAAAGAAGACGCCATATGGGAGGGACGTGGCTACTTATGTTAGACGTAAGTTAATATGTCTAATTTCGTATTTATAAATGTGCAAATCGCGCCGCCAGTTGACGGTCGTTTAGCCGCGCGTGGAATCTACAGAGTGGGTGAGGACAAAAACTCTCACGTACAAATAAATGACGAAGGCGCCAGAAGAAGTTCGAAAGAACTTGTAGATGGTTTAACTCCCTCCCCAGCAGGAGACAGCTTCGAACGTCCCCTCGTAGTGATAGGATTTTGGTAAAAAGCAGCTTTAAAACTGGTCTATTTATTCAGTTGGCGCTGTTTTTTAGTTTTTCTTCACGGCCACTTTGAGCGATCATGACTATCGTAAAAACACCGGAAAAGGTAAGGATGAAATGATTTTGTTGAAAAGAAAACAAACTAATAAGAACGAGTTATCCCCGTTCGATGAAAAGCATTTTGATGCAGTCGATTCATTTTCTAACAACACAAATTTGAAAAGAAAAGCGACCACGAATTTGGCAAAATTAATGAATAGAATTTACTAAGCACTTAGCAGAGCATTCTTTCACGCCGAAATATTAGTCGCTTCAGGTCACGGAGCAAACATTTGGCCATCAGTCCAAATATTACTATGATTCACAAGAAAAATGATAGTATATTACAACTGGCATTGCCGTTTGACGACAAGGAAATAAAATTTCCACAATAATTTGGCGTCCGCCGGATACAGCCTAAGGCCTTAGGACTGATGGATATACAGCTTGTTAAGATTGCGGTGGCCGAAATGAAGAGAGAATACAAGAATATGATTTATTGTCTCTCTGGCACAGCCAAGGTGAATTTAAAACTTTTCTTTGTAACAAGGTGTCTACAGTATAGAAGTACTGTTTATATACCAAGTAATTAAACGCAATAACGGAGTGATAGATGTAGCTTTTACACGAACTTTAGTCTCTCCAGTGAGGCATGCCAGGGCTAAGCACTGACTCTCTGCAATGGAAGTTTGACCCGAATGTTGTAGGAGTTTCTATGCGCTTGTCTAGATTCTCTCCATCACCTCAAAAATTGTCTCAACACACGTAAGTGGATTTAATATCTATTCCCGGCCTCTTCTGCCAAATTACAAGTGTCACCTGGCGCACTAGGGCTTTTTGGATGGCAATGCAAGGACACTGTCTGTACAACAATAATAATCAACAAAACAAGCAGAACAAAGTTTCTGAGTTGGTTACATCGATTTCTTACGGAAACTGGAGGGAAAGAGTTGTACAGAGGCTCTTTTGCCTTCAATCACAAGCTTCTGAAATCGTTTCGTAGTACTGTCATTTCTCATTTTTCTGGCACGGTTTTCTTTTTAAAGATTGAGAATATCAAGTCGACACTGAAAAACCTCCCTTTTAATCTTGTTATTTTGACATGCCCGATCTAGATTTAAAACTTTTTATCATTGTTTCTTACTCTCTTTTCCGTTTTTCCACCACCAAAATGACTAGTTCAACTTAGGGAATCTTGAGGAACATGACAAACAGGGTTTTATTTTAAAAAGGCCTTCATCTTTTTTTCCTGAACGGAAGCACCAAGTAGTTGTTGAAACGTTGAATATTAGAGGCGTGAACTTTTCCGGACATGTACTATAATCTGTCTCTAAACGCAAGTCATTTTACATATTTTATAAAATTACACAATCATCGCGGTTTCGACAGAAAATTCTTTTTTCCAATCATCCACTCAAGCCGCCCAGTTGTTGTTTTCGGCCAGACTCAATCATTTAGAGGTTTCATTCCGTCATTTTTAGATCACATTATACGATACAGAATTTAAATCAATCTATCTTCACTGACCTAAGAAATGCGTCAAAGTGTACATGTACCTTTTTCACGTTCGAAAAACTGTGAAAGGTCTCGAACGCAAACGATTTATAGTTCCTTTCAGGCAACTACTGTTAGTTATGAGAAATACAACCTGTCGTCTTTACAAAGGTTGTAAAAGAGCACTGAGATTGAAATCTTATGGTTCTTAACCCTTACAATCCCAGGTGGAATACCACTATTTTTAAATGATAATTACAGACCCAAAGATCATACCTAATATACCATTTGAAAGTATTGTTTGTATAATAAATTAAATCATACTAACAGTCATAGGGGAGGTCACAGTTTGAATTTAGAAGCAATCAGGACCAGAAAACAAAAAACGTTTAAAACTATCTTACTCAGTCCTCCTATAGTTGCAGCTCTTGATGTGTGGGTTACTGTTAAATGTAAGGGTAAGGTTTTATGCTTTCAAAAGACAGATCTATCCAAGACATTACGCTGTTCAAATTTGATACAAACTAATCAAATATTGAACATGTAATCGCATTTTGTGCCACATGACACTCTTGGGAGGGGGAGGGGGGAGTGGGGGTGAGAGACTTAAACTAACAATGCACTGTGAATTTTAAAGTACCAACAGACATTGTAATTGCTTGCACTTGTTGAAAAATGTTTCTTTTTATTCCCAGATGCATTTTCCAACGGTATCTCGTACACAAATTTGCTTATTATTAGTTGCTTGTAGTATTCTTGGACTAAAACGTTCTGAAAGCTTGCCACTTTCGCTACTTTACACACTTCCCACTTTTTCTTCGTACTTTTATTTTGGTTTATTCTCATGGGCACGCCTTCATAACAGCACTTTACTTGAAAAACTTGAGGACAAAGCCCTTTGCCATCTGCTCGTCATATCGAGGCTGTTATTTGTTTTCACTGTTGTAAGACTCATTCATTCTCGTCCCCAGAGACCGCGCTCCTTTTGGCCAGCACAAAGACTCGCGACCTCTAGGAAGGTCCAATTTTCCGAGCACGAGCAGAGTAATCGTTTCGTATTCTCAGCCAATCAGATTGTCAGACTTGACTCTGAATATGCGTAGAGTGACGGGAAGTCCGTGAATCGCCGACTTCCGGTGTTGGACCAGCCCAGAGGTCGCGATTCTCAGTGCTGACCAAAAGGAGCGCGGTCACTGGGGACGAGAATGGGACTTATTTTGTTGTATGCACACCTTAACTGTATTTCACATTGTTCTTCTTTAATCAGCGCATGGAGGCTTCATCTCTTGAGGACATTCTCTTTTCTCCAAGCCCCGATACGTACTCCCCGACCGAAGAGAACAGTGAGGGGAACAGTTCGTCATCACAGGGTGCCTTCACGTATCCGGGAAGTGCGGACGAAAACGACAACGAGGTGCAGTAAATTAGAAAAACAAGCTGTTATCAGCGTACCCAAGTACACACGAATGCTCTCTTTAACCTACAAACATCAGTTCGTTTTAGAACGAAAAGAAGCGATACTTAGAATCGACCGACGTTTTGATGACTCCATGTCATCATTATCAAATTCAAAGTACATCATAAAATCAATTCTATTATCTACTTTGAACTTGATATGATGACATAGAGTCGTCGAAATGTCGTTAGATTTTAAGTATCGCTCATTTTTGTTCCAAAATGTTTTGCAAAACCTTACGTTATTAGAAGCATCAGTTCTCCTGAGGAATACCGTGCTTTTCGTTTTGTGGAAATTTGTATTGCGCTGTGTAATTTTGATGAAGCGCAAATTCTGATGTGGCGTGTAAACTTTGTGGTTGTGTGTATTGTGATGTTGTGGTTCCACTGTACTAGGTTTCACTGATGCATGGTCCCGTAACATGGCCGGGGGGGTACTCCCATATATTGATAGGGTATGGTTTTTGAAGTTCCCCGTCCTCAAATGGGGTATCATTTTTGCCCCCGTTGGTCCTGTTGGCATTGGGTTCCCGATGTGATCCTTCGATTGAATCAGCTAAAATTCCAGTGCAAAAATTCCCAGCCAAACGAAAAACAAATTCTATGTTTGATGAGTTAACTTTCAATGTTACAGAAACGAAATAAAGCGGACCCGTTCACGCCATTCTCCCTTGAACAGGGTGTCATTTTTCGGGTTTGTGCCTTAATAAGGTATCAATTTGCGTCTGCTTCATCCTTACCGAAATAAGGTCAGGGTATTAAGACCCTTCGCAGCACAGCTATCCGAAAATTACGGGAGTACTCCCCTTCTGTATTAGTTCCATTTACTTAATTGTATGTTGTGGGGGGGTCACATTCCATGCGTAAATACATAAACAGTGATGCATAATTTGTTTGATAAAATACAAGTCTGTTTAAAAAGTATAAGGCTGAGTGGTGCTACAAGATCCAATCACATATCATCAAAGGTAACAATTGTAAACCTCTACAAACTATTTGTGTATAATCGAAAATACCAAACTACTGAGTTTAACTATAACCAGGTTATAACGTCTTAGAAGGAACATGTAATTACATTGTTGCATCATTTCTGCTTAGTCATTAGCAGCTGACTCGTCGACAAACATTGCATGTTTTATTATTATTACTGATTTAACTTGAAGTTGATGAAGGCCCTTGCAGTTTTCGTCTCGAATGTCGGTTTTCGTGCACGAGCAAACAAGACAAAGAGTAAAAAAAAGATACAAAAAAAATATTAAATAAATAAGACAAGGAGTGGCGAGTGAGTTTGTAAAGCTCGTTTTGGCTTGTTCAAGTGAAAAGAAAAAAAAACACATCCTAATAGTAACGAAGAACTTTAAACGTCCTATTTCTTTGACAAAAAGTTTCAGTTCTGTTGCGGTTAATAAAGGAGTTCAGTCACTGTATTTTGAGTTAATTTGGCCACGCAAAAAAATTACCTTTAAATTGAAGGAAACCTGAAAATAACAGTTAACTGTTATAGAAAAACACCAAAGAATTAACATTAAACCACAGAGGAACAAGGATGGTTAAAGATGGAGAGGATTAACAAGGACTACAAACGACGAACCTGAAAAATTTTTGTCTAAACTTTTCAAGATGTGCAAACCGTGACGAAGCTCTTTGAACTGTTGTTTAACAATAAATAGTTTCACTATAATAATATCACGCTACCAAAGAAGGAAAAAATTATCATTGATATTGCGGCTCAATGATGGAGTGTAAGGAACCCAGGGCCTTCCTTGTAGAGTACAGGCCTTGCACGAGACAAATCCCAGGTATCTGAAAATATCGGCGTGTTTCTTCTCAAAGTTAAGACTGAGAAAAGTTTCGTTGATAAGCTTAAAATGACCAGCAAGTGAAGTCAGTGAACGGTAACATCTCTGGTTTTCAACTAATTGGCTGAAATGTTAACTTTCAATATTAAGAGCAGTTTTTCATATGAATATACACACATTGTAGACAGTTCGCAGGGAATGCAACAAAAAGGAGAAGTAGCTGTCTCAAGAAACCTGTAAAACTTAACCTTAAGTATACATGTAATAACAAATACGAGAAATTTGGCGCCAATTTTGATCACAATCGTATTTTTAAGTGCATAGGAATGCCATTTGCCTGTTCATGCGGCAACGCCTGCTTCGACTCTTATTGACCTTTTATATTGCTTAACGTGAAATGCTTTCATTTCAGGCGATTCAGACGCAAGGAATCGAAACAGAGGAAGACTCTACTCGGCGCGCAGGTAAGCCCGCATGTTTTTTTCGCACGTTGTTGCCTCTACGTAACTCAACATACGTCAACGTGTATCATGCCATCGACATCAACGGGTGTTATCTGACCGGCGTCCCCTTAGTGCCGCTGCGGATCTCGTCATAGCTCGCTCTTGCACGCAAATGTTTTAAACCTTGTCCTAAAACTTTTAAAGAGTTCAAGTTGTTGTGTCTACGTGATCCACGTTCTTGATTTACGATCCTACGTTAACGCCATTTCCTGTTCTGCTCCCGGGTACTTCAATCATGTTTTGATATCGATTTCTGTACGAGTACCGGCTCGAAATTGAAACGGTGCATTTTTGTGAGTCTGTAAGTGCGATCTGAAAAAGGTAAAGATGGCAACACCTCAGAAAATTCCTCTTTTTGAATTCAATCTACCCGTTAACTGTTAGGTTACGCCTATTTTATCGAATTTACAGATTTACACCTTGCGTGATACGGCAGTTATAACAAAATATTGGAAAAATTCCAGACATTTTTCTCCTTTGTAACTCAATTTCCAGACTGATCATTCATTCCCCTAGTGTAAATCGTAAGATCCAGTACTGAAGCACAACTCGAAGGAAAGTAATTTGACATTATTTAGAATGCGAGAATATAACGCTATCCTTCAATGTAAAATTGTGCGGTTAATTAATGATATTCTCCAAAGTTACCTAATGAGAACCCTACATGACTTCCTGATCTTAGCAACGTTCTCAGGCTATTAATTTTAGATTTATGATATAGTAAACATCCACACGAACAACGTCTACAAATGAATATTGTGCGAACCTTCTGAATCATAGTTTAGAGCTTGATGCACTTAGAATGATATCTACCATTAATTAAATCACACCTTGAAATCTAAGTTCGCCTAAAACTTTTTAAAACTAGTGCCCGGAGGGAGGGGGGGTACTCCCAGAAAAGTTGGGTGGGGGTGTGCGGCCCACTTCCCAAAACCCTTACTCTATTTATGACCAAAATCTGCGATTTTTCCTACCCTATTTATGACCTGGCCAAACATTCGATACCCTATTTATGACCGTTGCGGCTGGCGCAGTTGCCTTAAACTGAAGTTATGAAGGACTTTTGTTGACGTTCTTATTGATAACGATGAAAAAGTAGCTTCTTCTAAGAAATATACCCAATTAAAGACTAGAGTGCTAAAGCCATACCCTATTTATAACCAAAATGGCCAAAATCGATACCCTATTCATGACTAAAACGGCTGAAAAACCCTATCCTTTAGGGCCTCACATACCTATATAGCCCATATAAGGGAGTACCTCCGCCGGGAACTACTGCAAGAATGAAAATTAAGATATATATCTGAGTTATAGTCATTGTTAAAATAGTTTTGATGGTAGACTGGAGTTCATCGATGCAACAACTCAGGAACTAATAGGCTACCGTTTTCGCCAAGGAAAATTCGAAAAGAACTTGTGCGAGACTGTTCGATGTACGGTAAAATTGCGACAATTAAGGTGGACGGAAGCAACTGTAAAATCAAAAAGGCCATTTAAGTTCTATTTTAACCCATAATTGATTTCGTGCGGTTAAATAACTGAACGGCGTGTTGTCATTTGGCCTTAATGGCATTTTTAAAGGTGAACATTTCAATGCAGCGAATTGACCCGAACACGGTGTGCCTGGTGCGTAATCTAATTGAAGACCCGCGTACGTGACCCTCATAGCGATAAAACTTTCAGCTCTCTATTGGAAAATAGATTTCACCTCTTGCCACATTTAGTTTTTGTTTGTTTGTTTCGTCACCCCATTTTCGGGCCAGGAATGTGGACATGATTAGACGGAAGATGAATACACCAATATTACATTCCTGTGGCTTGTTCCTTTGTGTATCGTGAAACTCAAGTTCCGAATGTGCATAGCCGAAGTTGTGTAAATTGTAACCCATTCATACATAAAGATGAAATCCACTTAAAGGTTTCGTGTTTCATCGTAACGTTCTGTATAATTAAATTCAAATTTTGAACTGAGTGACTCACTCTGTCGGTCTGAGCTCTAAGCCATGTCCTATCTCAATTCTATAATATAACCCAGACTTCGCGGTGTACGGCATTGATACCATCACTTGAACATGGCGAAAATGACGCTTTTGAGATTGCTGCAAATCCTATTAGTCTTGAAAGTATTCACTTTTGGCTTTACTGGCAACTTTGCGAAGAATGATACTCTCTTGGCTTAAAGGCAGCCAGAGAAAACCTTTACAAATATCAGAAACCTGATGTGTGCGAATGTTAGTACCATTCAGGGTTTTGCCAGTTTTAACTAAGCTTTGTCAGCCGGAATAACTAGACCACCATGAAAAAATGTGACTTATTACAGCAGCCAAACCGAAGAATCGAAGGAGAACAATAACGCTGATACGACTCAAGTCACAATTCTATTTTACGAGGCTATCAGGCACATTTTACCCTCAAGTGTAACAAATTCTGAGTTGACTTTCTTTCGCATACTTGTTTGAAAGGTTAGGCTAAGTTTGCAAGGGTAAGGTTCAAGGCTCCTTTCTTTGTGCTTCTTATTCTTATGTAAACAATACTAATTTGGTGCATCGCCAAATGTACACAAAATATGCTCCGTATGTTTTCATTTAAAAATAATCTTCTCTAGCTTGGTGTTTACTTTACGATGTCAACCGTGGAAACCACCTGTGTTGGTGATAATTACCCATATGAACAGTTTTAAAGTAACTGTTTAGACCTTTGCAGACCAAAGGTTCGTCAAATCAGTGGACAAATTCTACTGGGATTTTTAAAAAAGAAAATATTTAGGTTACTATATTATGCAATATGTACTCGTCCTCGAAACGACATAGAAATTCCTTGTTTAAACCTGTTTTATTGTTTTATCAAAGGAAACAGTGACTTGACCGATAAAAAGGTTACTCCGCTGTAGATAAACGGTCCTTCCTTCCATTTCGCGATAAATACCCGACTCTGGCTCGATAATACTTTAGCTGTTTACCGTCACTACGGATTAGTACTGAGGCAGTCGCGCCTTATCTTATCTGTGGCTCTGTTGGCTCACTCGCTAGCCAATCACATCGCTCCTATTATGTTCCCAATCGCGTGCTCAAACATTTGGAATCCCCACTTATTGACAGATAAAATACCACCTTAGACCTTTAGGTGAAACATCATTGTCAACAGACCTCGGCCATTTTGTCGTAAATTTCCTCAGAGATAGTACTAGTGTAAAACCCAGTTGATTCAAACTCCGAAGCGAGATTTTAGTGTGGAAAATGACGAGACGCAACTGCCAGTTTCTAAAGCCACTTATACTGGGATGCTTTTATGGAAATGCAGGTATGAGACAACTAAGAGTTACTAACATTTTTAGAAGGCAGAAGTAGACAGTGCTCTATTTACACAAGATACACTGTATTTGGACTTTGGTGCATTATTTTCTTACACGCAGCGCAAATCAATGTGCGACTTTATCCAATGTAGTTTATAAGTTTTAGTAAAGCCTTCGCAAGCAATATGGTTTTTATCACGCACCCATGCTATAACGATTTGATATTAGTCTTTGTACGCCTGAATGGCTCTTTTTTTTTAGTCGTTTCGAGAAATTTGTAATTAAAGCAGATAGAAGGATAATCGCTTGTCATAACATAGACATGGAATTTTCTTAACATATTTCCTTTTCTTAACATGCTTTTTTACCATTAAGCTCTTCTTAAGTTGCATTTTTGTTTTCGTTCATTTTCTTACGTTACATAGGATCACAGTCTTTCCCTTCGGAGAAGTCGTCAGCCGAGTATTAACTGAGTCTATTCTTCCTGTTGTTAGAAGAGCCACAAAATGAAATCAAATATTTCTACATGGGAGGCGTGATCCACCGGCGTGCTTCGCTGCATGGGCATAAAACAAACCACTCAATACTTGACAGCAAAAAGCACAAACAAAGTGTTTATCTTGGAGTTACACATAATCTACTCTATACTTTAGTTATTTTCCCTATCTCGTTCGTATATGGACTTCATTGCTAACATACCAGCCTTAAGAATCACTTCAAGGCATATATTAAGCTCGGAGCAGACCGTTCAGCCAAGCACTCAACTAGGTG
>Ga0126339_10001141_pt1 | contig 17254 bp, 13 predicted proteins | sample OrbTmetagenome_2_FD_92532 | JGI IMG/M metagenome (GOLD analysis project Ga0126339, IMG submission 92532) | Coral microbial communities from Petempiche,Puerto Morelos, Mexico - Orbicella T R C metagenome | ecosystem: Host-associated > Invertebrates > Cnidaria > Coral | place: Petempiche,Puerto... | reverse complement strand
CTCCTTGACCACCTGCTCTTCGTCGAGGAGGTTGTCGGCCTCCTCCCGCACCAGCACCTCGTAACTGTCCTCGACCGTCATCCTGCGGCGCTTGGTGCGCCCACCCAGGGCCTTGCCGAAGATGTCACCCAGGTTGATCATGCCCATCTGCTGGCCGGGCATGCCGGGGATGTCCAGGGTCGGCATCGACATGCCGCTGGTGTCGCGGACATCGATGTCCACTTCCTTGTCGGCCAACCGGCCCTCGCGCAGCATCTTGCGGAAATTCTGGCGAGTCGCTTCCTTGGCATTCGGTCCGACCAGCGCATCCAGCACGCGGTCCTCGGCGGCGATCTCGGCCTTGGCGTGAACCCGCTTGCGCATACGCTCCCGAGTGTCGGCAATGGCGATCTCCACCAGGTCGCGGATGATGCTCTCCACGTCTCGGCCGACGTAGCCTACCTCGGTGAACTTGGTGGCCTCCACTTTCATGAACGGAGCCTGGGCGAGCCGGGCAAGCCGCCGCGAGATCTCCGTCTTGCCGACGCCGGTGGGGCCAATCATCAGGATGTTCTTGGGCAAAACCTCCTCGCGCAGGCCCTCGGACAACTGGCGGCGGCGCCAGCGATTGCGGAGCGCGATGGCCACCGAGCGCTTGGCCTCTGCCTGGCCGACGATGTAGCGGTCGAGTTCGGAGACGATCTCGCGGGGACTGAAGGCGGACATGGCGATTTCCGAAGCAGCGGACGAACGGGGCGGGGACGGGCCGAAGGAATGGCCTTCGGATCAGAGAGAGACGGGCCTGCGCGACGCGGGATCACACGGGATCAAGTCTGCGCGCCGAGGCTCTCGACGACCACCGAATGGTTGGTATAGACGCAGATGTCGGCGGCAATGGCCATGGCCTTGCGCGCAATGGCCTCGGCGTCCATGTCGTCACGGTCGGACAGGGCGCGGGCGGCGGCCAAGGCATACGAACCGCCCGAGCCAATGGCGATCAAGCCATCCTCCGGCTCCAGAACATCGCCGTTGCCGGTGAGGACCAACGACACCTCCTTGTCCACCACGGCCATCATGGCTTCGAGGCGGCGCAGGTAGCGGTCGGTGCGCCAGTCCTTGGCCATCTCCACACAGGCCCGGGTCAGTTGGCCGGGATGTTTTTCCAACTGCCCTTCCAGGCGCTCAAACAAGGCGAAGGCGTCGGCCGTGGCCCCGGCGAAGCCAACCAGCACGGACCCACCGGACAGCGTGCGCACCTTGCGGGCGTTGGACTTCATCACCGTCTGGCCGAAGCTCACCTGTCCGTCCCCGGCCACGACCACGGTGCCGTTCTTGCGCACGGACAGGATGGTGGTGCCGTGCCACTGGATCGGATCATGGGTGCTCAAGCCGGTCATTGTGGAGCCTCTTGGGGTCTGAATCGGGTCGGAACGGGCCGAAGACCGCAAGAGATGGGGGGCAATCCCGGTCCGGGTCAAGAGCCGATTGGACGGCAGGCGACCACCCGCCGGCCGCGCGAGGCGATCAGCCGGGCGTGACCTGGCGGTCGTCCGTGTCCACCGGCGGGACCTGACCGGCGCACTCGGGACAGCCGGTCGGTGGCGTCTCCGGCACGACCTCGGTCGGTGGAGCGGCGGCACCGGCATCGGGCTTGGCGGGTTTCTTCCTGTTGGGCCGCGTTCCGGCCGGCGCAGGGTTATCCTGTGCGTCGGGCGCCACCGGCAGGTAGACATTGAAGGTGCTGCCTTCGCCCACGGCGCTTTCCGGCACCAGGATGCCGCGATGCCGGGTCAGCACGTGCTTCGCGATCGCCAGTCCCAGGCCGGTCCCGCCCATCTGCCGGGAGCGCGCGCGGTCGACCCGATAGAAACGCTCCGTCAGACGCGGCAGATGCTCGCGGGCAATGCCGTCGCCCTGGTCGCGCACCGCCACATGCAGGCAGGGCCCCCGGCGCGGACCCGGCATGGACGCCGGCCCATGGGCGACCACGCCCCCCGTGACCGTGACTGGCGTTCCGGCGCGCCCGTACTTGATGGCGTTGTCCAACAGATTCTGGAACACTTGGCTCAACTGGTCCGCGTCGCCCAGAACCGGCGGCAGGTTGGCGTCCAGGTCCACGACGACCGAGCATCCCTTCGCTTGAGCCTTCAGTTCCAGGGCGTTGGCGATGCGATGCACCAGGTCGGGCACGGCCACCATGTCCGTGGGCGCCGAATGCTCGTTCATCTCGATGCGCGACAGGGATAGCAGATCCTCCACCAGGCGCTGCATGCGCTGGCCCTGCTCCAGCATCACCGGCAGGAAGCGTTCACGCGCCTCGGCGTCATCGCGGGCCGACCCCATGAGCGTTTCCACGAAGCCCACCAGGCTCGACAGGGGCGTGCGCAGTTCGTGACTGGCGTTGGCCACGAAGTCGGCGCGCATGCGCTCCATGCGCACCAGCTTGGTGACGTCGTGGAGGGTCAACAGCGCCTCGGCGCCGTCACTGTCCCGCTGTGACAGGGGTGTGACCCGCACCTCGCATTCCCGCTCGATGGCGCCCGGCAGGGTGATCTGCACCATGCGGCCGGCACCGCCCGCGAGCACGCGCTCCACCGCCTCCAGCACCGACGGCTCACGCATCACCGCCGTGAGGGGGCGCCCGGATCCGTCCCGGCCGAACAGTGCGCGCGCGGCGGCATTGACCCGGGTCACCATGCCACCATGATCGATCAACAGGATAGGATCGGTCAGGGCATCTACCACCAAAGCGTTGGACTCCGCCCGTGCCGTCAGGTCGGCGAGCCGATGCTCGAGGGCACGCCGCATGTCCTGGACGGCGCCCATCTGGGCCCGCGCGATGGAGGAATAGACGATCTCAGGGGTGCCCAGCGGCCGGCCCTGGTTGCCAGCCATTTCGCGAGTGGCCCGCTCGACCGTCGCCAGATCCAGCAGATGCGGGCGCAGCAGCATGGCTGTCCCGGCCACCATCGCGATCCCCGCCAGCAGGGCCGGCCCCACGGACGCCGCCCCGGTGATGACCAGCACGGTCACCACCGCGAGGGACGGCGCGGCCATGGCCAAAGCGGCCCGCGCCACGCGTCCGCCGTGGAGCTTGATGCGGGTACGGCCGGATCGGGCCATGGAGACCTCTCCTTGTCACACGCCGGGATCGCGTCTCCGCGGAGTCGCCCGTTCAAGAACGTCCCGCACGGTCGCCGCACGGACTCGTTTCCGTGCGGACCGCCCGTGTGGCCCGCCTGACCAGGCGCCCAGCCTCAGGTCCGGAGTGCCTCGTGCGCCGCCATGACCGCCATGTGAACCATGTCGGAAACCGTGGCATCCATGGCCGTCATCTGCACCGGACGGGACAGTCCCAACAACATAGGACCAATGACCGTTCCGCCGCCGAGTTTTTGGAGAAGTTTGTATGAAATGTTGGCCGAATTCAGGCCCGGCATGATCAGAACGTTGGCCGGTCCAGACAGCCGCTGGAAGGGATAGACCTGCAACAACTCGGGATCCAGGGCCACATGGGCACCCATTTCACCCTCGTATTCGAAGTCGGGATGCTCCTGGTCCAGAATCTGGATGGCCTCCCGCACCACCGTCGGGGTTCGCCCGGTGGGGGCGCCGAAGGTGGAATAGGCCAGCAAGGCGACCCGGGGCTCATGCCCCAACTGCCGCGCCTTGCGCGCCGCCTGACGGGCGATGGTGGCCATCTCCCGGGCCGATGGCGCCTCATGCACCGTCGTGTCGGCGATGAACACCGTGCGCCCGCGGGCCACCACCATGGTCAGGCCCATGAGCTGCTCGTCCGGCGTGGGATCGATGCACATGCGGATCTGATCCAGCACGTGATGCTGGTGGCGCGTCAGACCGGTGACCATGGCGTCGGCATCGCCCATGGCCACCATGCAGGCGCCGAACACGTTGCGGTCCTGGTTCACCCAGCGCTGGACATCGCGGTACAGGGCGCCCTGGCGGCACGTCCGGTTGTACAGATAGTCCGTGTAGCTCTGGTTGTGAATCGACACTCGGGCGTTGTAAATCTCGATGCCTTCCAGGCTGCCCAAGCCCATGGATTGCGTGACCCCCTCGATACGGTCCTCGCGCCCCACCAGGATGGGCGTGCCGTAGCCGCCGTTGCGGAAGGCGATGGCCGCGCGGATGGATTTCTCCTCCTCACCCTCTGCGAAGACGACACGCTTGGGCTGACTGGCCACGGCGGCATGGATGGAATGGAGCGTCGACGCCGTGGGATCCAGACGCGCCGAAAGCTGTTGCCGATAGGCGCCCATGTCGACGATGGGCATGGTCGCCACCCCGGAACTCATGGCGGCCATGGCCACCGCCGGCGGAATGGCGTAAACCAACCTTGGGTCGAAGGGCACGGGAATAATGTACTCTGGCCCATAGCGCAGCCTGCGGCCGGCATAAGCGCGGTCCACCTCGTCGGGCACATCCTCCCGCGCCAGTTGGGCGACGGCCCGCGCGGCGGCCTCCTTCATGGCCATATTGATGGAGCGTGCCCGCACGTCCAGGGCGCCGCGAAAAATGTAGGGAAAGCCCAGCACATTGTTGATCTGGTTAGGATAGTCCGAACGGCCGGTGGCTATGATGGCATCCGAGCGCACGGTCGCCACCTCCTCCGGCGTGATCTCCGGATCGGGATTGGCCATGGCGAAGATGATCGGCTGGTCGGCCATGGTGGCCACCATGTCGGGCGTCACGGCCCCTTTGACGGACAGGCCCAGGAAGACATCGGCACCCGCCAGGGCATCGGCCAGGGAGCGGTCCCCGGTCTCCACCGCGTGCGCCGACTTCCATTGGTTCAGGTTGTCTCGCTCCTTGTGGATCACGCCCTTGGTGTCGCACAGCAGCACGTTGTTGTGCGGCACGCCCATGAACTTGACCAACTCGGCGCAAGCGATGCCGGCCGCCCCGGCGCCGTTGATGACGATGCGGATCTCGTCGAAGGTGCGACGGGTCAAGTGACAGGCGTTGATCAGCCCGGCGGCGACAATGATGGCGGTACCATGCTGATCATCATGGAACACCGGGATGGACATCAGTTCCTGCAAGCGCTGCTCGATGATGAAGCACTCGGGCGCCTTGATGTCCTCCAGATTGATGCCGCCGAAGCTGGGTCCGAGGAACCGCACGCAGTTGACGAACTCGTCGACGTCATGGGTATCCACTTCCAGGTCGATGGCGTCCACGTCGGCGAATTTCTTGAACAGAACCGCCTTGCCTTCCATCACCGGCTTGGATGCCAGCGCGCCCAGGTCCCCGAGGCCGAGCACCGCCGTGCCGTTGGACACCACCGCCACCAAGTTGCCCCGCGCCGTGTACTCGTGGGCGGTGGCCGGATCGCGGGCAATCTCCCGGCAGGGCGCGGCGACACCCGGGGAATAGGCCAGGGCAAGATCACGCTGCGTGGTCAGCGGCTTCGACGGCGTGATCTCGATCTTGCCGGGGCGCCCGGCGGCGTGCATCAGCAGGGCTTCACGGTCCAGGGCTGTAAGCGGCTTGTCATCCATAGGCATGATGTCGTCGTGCATCTTCGTGTCTGGCGGAAAAGGGACAGCAGCATGACGCGCCCCGCCGCCGTTGCCCAGGGATATTTCGGTCGTGGCCTGACCGCGACCATGGCGCCACCGCCAGACGGTCGCCAAGGCAAGGGCTATCGCGCTGGCGACTTGTCCCATGTGACGACGATCACTTCCCCAGTTTTCCCAAGACCCTAGACTCTTATGACCGTCTGATAGGCCCGTGTAGATCGCGCGCCCGCAGGGCTGCGCGTTCCGCCGGTCGGTTCGAGAAGGACAGCGATCATGCACGTCGTCGTTTTCGCATCGCAGAAGGGGGGGTCGGGTAAAACGACCCTGGCCGGCCACATCGCCGTGATGGCCGACCAGGCCGGGTATGGTCCCGTGGCCATGCTGGATACCGATCCCCAGGGCAGTCTGGCGCAATGGTGGAACGCGCGCCGGGCCGACACGCCTCTATTCGTCCGCTCGGCCTTGACCGAACTGCCTGAGACCCTGGCCGCTCTCGAGGAACGCGGCATCGCCATGGTCGTCATCGACACCCCGCCGGCCATCACCATCGCCATCCGCAGCGTGGTCGAAAACGCTGACCTGGTGGTCGTCCCGGTGCGGCCCAGCCCGCACGACCTGCGCGCCGCTGGCGCCACCGTGGACTTGGTCGAGGGCCTGGACCGTCCGTTCGTGTTCGCGGTCAACGCCGCCTCGGCACGTGCCCGCATCACCGCCGACGCCGCCGTGGCCTTGAGCCAGCATGGCACCGTCGCGCCGGTGACCATCCACAATCGCACCGAGTTCGCGGTCAGCATGAGCGATGGCCGCACGGTGATGGAGATCAATCCGGAGGGTCGCTCCGCCCAGGAGATGCACGCCCTGTGGGCCTACATCGCCGAGCGCCTGGACCGCAACGCTCGCCTCGCGGGGCGGTTGGCGTCCCGGCTGGGCGGCCGTGCCCTGTCCGATTTCGTGCGCGAGACCTATGATCCCGGTCCACGCGCCGCCGCCCTCGCCGCCCGCGAGGGGATCCCCCGCGCGACAATCGAACCCCGATGGGGCGCGCCGACCCTGGAGCCAACGCCGGCCAGCGCGAACAACGGACGGGTGCCGCCCATGCGGGTGGTGGAAACCGATCCCCTTGACGACGGCGTCGATGAAGACGGGTCGAATGGGGACGGAGCGGATGGGGACGGAGTAGACCACGGCGGCGAGACCGACGACATCCTGGTGAAGGATCGCCGGCCCGTCCGTGCCGCCGCAACAATGCGCGTGGCGCCGGACCGAAGCCAACGCGGCTCGACCACCGCTAGCATCGGTGCGCAGGCAACCCCGTCCCCCCTCAGCCAACCAGTCATACCGCAGCCCCTGGCTTCGGCCGCCGGACGCGGCACCCGGCCGACGCCAGCGCAGGGCCGCTCCACCCGGGCACAGCGCCACCCCTTCGGGCGACGCGGCATGGCGGAGGTCTAGGCCATGCGGGGCGTCCTCGGCCTGGATGCGCTGTTCGCCCGCAAGGGTGATGCGGCGCCGGCCGTTCAGGCGGCCATCCCCCCCACGCGGCCGAACCGGTTCGAGGCTCTCGCCCGGACCCTCGGCTACGGCACCCTCGCCCAGGAGACCGGCATGGACCCGTCCCCTCCCCTCCCCGCCATCGACGGCGACGCAGACGATCCCCGGGTAACCCCGTTCCGCCGGCCAACCCCGGCCATCGCGGTGACACACGCCGACGAACCCGTGGCCCAGGTGGCGATGGCCGGCACCCTGGTCGACGCCACCCCGCCCGACCCGTCCCCAGACGCCACGCTTGTCGCTCAGCATCGGCCCCGCCCGCCGGGCTGGGGGCAGTCAGGCACGGTGCGGCCTGCGGGCGGGTCTGTTCCACGGTCGCCGACCACTCTCCCCGCCGACCCGACCGAGCACAATCGGCTGGGATCGGCCTGGACTCGTCGACGCACGCCACCGTCCCAGGTCCCCACCAGCGGCGAGACAGACCCTCCGCCCCACACCCCCCTTCCGGAGCCGGCCGTCCCCCCCGAGGCATCCCCGGTCCTCTCGGCCGACATGATCCGGCGTGGCGCGCCGCAACGCCCGGCCGAGTCGGGGCGCCCGTGGCAGCGTGTGCGGGACGCCCTCGGCGGCCCATCCGCCGAGGCCGCCGCCGCCGCGCCAACCGAAGCCGATGCGCGCGCCAACGCCCCAATGCCGCGTTCTTTCGGGTCGGACGCGGCCATGGCCCGGACAGGGGTTGTCTCCGAGGCTTCCCCTGTCCCAGTCACGCCGACCGGTGCACCAGACGACGGGGACCACCTGGACATCAGTCTTTTCGCCACCAGTTCCACCCCTGGCGCCGACCATGAGACCACGACGGCCGGACCTGCCCCGACGTCCGCCGGCATGCCCGCGTCGACGCCCAGTGAGGCGCCCAGTGAGGCGCCCAATGAGGCGCCGCGCCGACGCCATGTGAGCGTGCGCCTGCCCGACCGCGAGCACGGCCTGCTGCGGCAGTTCGCCCACCTGTGCGGCACAACCCAGCAGGACGTGGTGCGCCGGGCGTTGCTCACGTACATGATGAACGAACTCCAGCGGCGTCTGGACGCCACACCATCCCCGCCGTCCGGAGCCACGCCCGGCGATTGGGCCCGGTTCTCCCATGGCCTGACTCCGGCCACCGATCGGAGCCAGGGGTAGCCGGCGCGGGCCAGCCAAGGCCCCAATCCGGCGCGCATGACCGTTTGTGCTTCCGACCGGATGACACAGCCCGTCCCCCGGCGTCCCGATGCTGCTATGATGGCCATCATGCTTGAGGCAGAGACCGGGACGACGATGGACGCACGCCGATCGGCAGAGCAGGACTGGGCGGCTGTCCCCGCGTCGGAGGGGAAACAGCGGCCATGACCGTCGACACCACGCCCGAACCCATTGGCTACCTGATGCAGGTTCTGGGATCGCGGGTCATGGCCTATGGATCGCCCGAGGGCGGCATTCGCGAGGCCCGTCCCGGCCGCTTGGTGCGCATCGACACGGCAGACGGCGCCGCTATCGGCGTTGTGACGGGCGTCACCGCCCGTGATGGCCCCGGTGGCACGCCGGCCGCCGGCCCAGTGGCTTTGGACATCACCACCGTCGGCGAGGCCGAGCGCCTGGCGGACGGCGGCCTGGGTGCGGTGTACCGAGGCGTCACCCGGTACCCACGCGTGGGGGACCCGGTGGCGCTGGCCGCCAGCGCAGACTTGGCCGCCATTTTCGCCCCGGCCAACGACACCACCATCACGATCGGTCACGTTTATGGCGCACCGGAGGTGCGGGCACACCTGAGCATGGATGCCCTGCTGGGCCGGCATTTCGCCATCCTGGGCACCACCGGATCAGGCAAGTCTTGCGCCGTTTCCCTGCTGTTACACCGCGTGTTGGAGGGGTTCCCGCACGGCCATGTGGTTGTCCTCGATCCACACAACGAGTACCGGGAGGCCTTCGGCGACCTCTCCCAGGTCGTGGACCCGGCCGGCATGAGCCTGCCCTACTGGCTGATGACCGGTGAGGAACTGGCCGGCGTGTTCCTGGGCCCTCGTCTCAGGGACCACGTCGCCGAACTCATGGTGTTGTTGGACGCTCTGTTGGATGCCAAGCGCAAATCGCCCATCGGCCGGCAGTCGCCGGACACAGTGACGGTGGACTCGCCCGTCCCGTATCGTCTGAGTGACCTGCGCAAGGCCCTGGATGATCAGGTGGGCAGCTTGAGCCGCGCCGAGGACGTGCGTCCCTACATGAGGCTGATCACCCGCCTGGACAGCTTGATGGGCGACCCCCGCTTCGCCTTCATGTTCTCCGGCACGTTGATGCGCATCTCCATGGTGGACGTGATCTCGACCCTTTTGCGCATGCCCACCGACGGTGCACCCTTGACGCTGGTGGACCTGTCCGGCGTGCCCAGCGACGTGGTCGACGTTGTGGTATCACTGTTCTGCCGCATCGTGTTCGATTTTCAGGTGTTCGCCGCCGACGACCAGAGCGCGCCGGTCCTGTTGGTCTGCGAGGAAGCGCATCGCTATGCGCCCGCCGATCCCTCGAGCGGCTTCACGTCGACCCGGCGAGCGCTGGGAAGACTCGCCAAGGAAGGCCGAAAGTACGGCCTGGGCCTGGGCCTGATATCGCAACGGCCGTCGGAACTGGATCCCGAGATCCTGTCCCAGTGCAACACGGTCATGGCCCTGCGCCTGTCCAACGAACGGGACCTGACCTATGTGCGCGGCACCTTGCCCGATGACGCCGGTGATCTGGCCGGCGTGCTGCCGGCCTTGGCCACGGCCCAGGCCGTAACGCTCGGCGCCGCGACGCCGATGCCCATGCGCGTCAATCTGGACCTCCTGAAGCCCCACCAGCAACCGCGACGCGGCGCGGCCTCGTTTTCCGACGGTTGGACACACGACATCTGGGACCGCGACTACGTTCAGGCGGTGATCGGCCGGTGGCGCTATCCGCGCCAGCAGTGAGCCTTGGATCCTGCTATCGGTTCTGCGTCGAGTCGTCCGATCCTTTGTGGAGAGATGAAAGAAATGTGGCTAAAATGTCCTTCTTCTTGACTTTCCGTGGGGCAGGTCCGTTGAACGCGATCTCTTGTCGCCAACGTGTTTACGAGATGCCTTCTAACCGCAAGACCTTTTCGATAAGCTGGAGGCCTTAGTAGGATTCGGAACCAGGGTGGGATGCCCCACTTGCTCGGTCCATGCCCGCCAACCCGCATCCCCGACCGGAGGATGATTCATGACCCCGTGCCCCTGGAACCGCCTAGTCTGCCACTGGCGCGACAACACCGGCGGCGTCGCTTTGGAGTACGCTCTGATCGCCGCCGGAATCGCCATGGCCATCTTTGGAAGCTTGCGACTAATAGGAATAGAGGTACAGGAGATTTTTCTCAGATTCGGAGATGTATTCTAAGCGTTTTTTGTGAGCTGTAGGCACCCATGCTATTAAAAACTCACTGGCTTACAAGACAAAGAATCATAACATACTCTATCATCACTATAGTTTTATATGTATTCTCGGTGATCGCAACTTTAATTTTGGCAGGAACGAATGACCTGGTGATTTTTGATGGACGCCCTCTTGGCAACGACTTCATGGCCTTCTGGAGTGCGGCTCGGCTAGCAACGTCAGGTGAAGCGTCGGCGGTTTATGACTTGGTCGCGTTGCATGATGCGGGGCGTGTCGCCGTGCCCGCCCTCGAGGCGCTCTACGTTTATTCCTACCCACCTGTGTTTACCGTCTTTCTGCTTCCTTTGGGGATGTTGGCTTATCCTTGGGCGCTGGCCGTCTGGAGCGGCGTGGGGCTGACCGCTTACATGGTCCCGCTTCTGTGCCTCCACCGTGACCCTCTCGTGCCGTGGCTGGCACTCGCTTTCCCCGCAGCCTTCATCAATCTGCTGCAAGGACAGACAGGCTTCTTCAGCATGGCGCTGATCGGGGGCGGCCTTCTGGTGGCATCCCGACTCCCGATGATTGCCGGCATCCTGTTGGGATTGGCGTGTTTCAAGCCGCATCTCTGTCTTGTCATCCCTCTGGCCCTGCTCGCTGGTCGTTGCTGGCAGACACTGTGGACGGCCGGCGCCACCTGTGTCGTCTTGATCCTGGCCTCCATCGCCATCCTGGGATGGACCCCTTGGATCGCCGTCTTCGATCATCTGGGCACCGCGGCAACCCTTCTTGAGAGCGGCGCCGTCCCCTGGATCAAGATGCCCAGCCCCTTTGCCGCCCTCAGCCTCGCAGGCACCTCCGCATCGGTGGCCTATGGCATCCAGGCGGCGGCGGCCATTGTCGGCACACTGATCATGGCCAGGCTCTGGTGGCGACAGCCAGGACAGCCCTTGACCGTGGCCGCCACAGTCTGTGCGATTCTGCTCGTCCCGCCCCACCTGAATGATCATGACTTGGTCTTGCTGGCGATTCCGCTGGGACTGCTGGTACGCGAGGGCATTCGGACCGGATGGCGCGCGTGGGAACCCGAGAGTCTTCTTTTGATCGGCATGATGCCGCTGGTTCTGGCGCCTTTGGCCGCCGTTTCCGGAATACAATTCGGGCCGATCATACTCTTTGCAACATTGGCCTTGGTTCTACGACGCGTTGCTTGGGGTTCAGGTGATCCTCCTCGATCCGAGGCTTGCTCCGAGGCGCGTGATCCGAAAACAGGGAACTCCATACCGCTTTAGATGGATTCAGGGGAAAGCAACGCAACCTTTAGGGCGTAGAAATCTGGATTTGTCCTGACGGGGGGACCCTTTCGTGGAGGAGCCGACAGGGTTTTCTTCTCCGACGTTACGCGGCGGTGCTGATTCTCTCGCGGGCTGTCAGGGCAGTATCAAGGGAGGTCTGCATCGGCGTTCGTCCGAAACACCATCGGCCCTGTTGAGGGTGGCCGTCGTTTCTCCTCTCCCATGTTCAAGGCGACTCTGTCAGGTCGCCCCAAAAAAGGGCGGACCATCCCATAATCACACAATCGCCTGTCCGGGAATCCACATCAGTTTAGAAGGGCTCAAGCGATTGCCCTGCCCACGGCCAACTCTGTTATCGCCCGGGCGGATGCTGTATGGGAAAGGTCCCTCATAGACTGTTCCGGCCGGGATCGCTTCCATGCCGCCCACCGCCCACCGCCTCTACGTGGCCATCACTCCGCATGGCTACGGCCATCTCGCCATGACCGGCGCCGTCGTGGGCGCCCTGCGCACGCGATGGCCTGATGTGGCCGTGATCCTGGAAACCACGCTGCCGACGCCGATCGTCCGCGCCCGCGTGGCCGGGCCGGTCACTCAGGTCGCGGAGACCGACGACTTCGGCCTGACGATGATCGATTCGACCACCATCGACCTGGAGGCCAGCGCCCAACGCTACCGCGCCCTGCACGCCGACTGGGACGCCGTGATCGACCGTGCCGCACGCCGCATGGCCGCGCACGCGCCGGACCTGGTGCTGTCCAACGTCGGCTACATCGCGCTGGCGGCGGCGCACCGCCTGGGCGTCCCGGCGCTAGCGCTGGGGCCGTTCACCTGGGCGCATATCTACCGCCACTACTTCGCCGATCGCCTCGAGGCGCCGGAGATCCTGGAGACCATGGAACGCACCTATCGGGACGCCCGCGCGGTGATGGTGGCCGAGGGAGCACTCCCCCTGGCCGACCTGCCCAACCGCGTCCCAATCGGACCCCTGGGCTCCCTTGCTGCGGCCCGTCCGCAGGCCCTGCGCGCCGCCCTGGGGGTGGACGGCGACACCCGCCTGGCGCTGGTGACCTTCGGCGGTGTGACCTCCGGCCTTGACCTGGCCCGCTGGCCGCGCGGAACAGGCTGGCGCTGGCTGGTGCGGGGCGGCGTGACCGCCGATCACCCGGACGCGCACGACACAACCCCGCTGTCCGACTGGACGTTCCAGAGTCTTCTGGCCTCCTGCGACGCGGTGGTCACCAAACTGGGCTATGGCATGACCATGGAGTGCGGCTTGACCCAACGGCCGACCCTGTACCTGCCACGCACCGATGGCTGGCCCGAGGAACCGTACCTGATCGACTGGCTGGCGCGGCATACCGCCGTGCGGACGGTGGCGCCGGACAGTCTGCGGGCCGGCGACATCGTCGGCGACCTGACGACGCTGCTCGACCAGCCGGTGCCGGGGCCCGCGCCCCAGGCCACCGGCGCGGCCGAGGCGGCGGCGGTGATCGCGCGGTGCCTGGCGAACGCCAGCCGGGTCGCCCCTTAGATATTTCGATACGTATCGAAACAAGGACTGGACGCCGGCCTTATTTCGACTATCATCGAATCATGAACCCGACGCTGATTGCCGAGATGTTGGCGGCCCTGGCCGCCGAACCACGCGTGCGGGCAGTGCAGGCGATGGTCTTGGCCGGGGCGCGCGGGGTCAGCGCCGGCGCCTTGGCGCAACTCTGCCGCGTGTCCCCGTCCACCATGTCGTTTCACCTGAACCACCTGCGGCTGGCCGGCCTGGTCGAAAGCCGCCGCGAGGGACGAACGCTCTACTACATCGCCAACCTGGCCGCCCTGGAGGCCTTGGGCACCACCCTCGCCCGTGGACTGGTGCCCGACCGCCATACGCGCCTGCGCCTTGAAGGAGCCGTCATGTCCACCCCGGAACCGCCGATGACCGTTCTGTTCCTGTGCACCGGCAACTCGGCGCGCAGCCTGATCGCCGAGTCCATCCTGATGCGCGAGGGCGCCGGCCGCTTCCGCGCCCACTCGGCCGGGTCGCACCCGCGCGGCGAGCCCCATCCCGAGGCCCTGGCGGCCCTGCGCCGCGCCGGGTATCCCGTCGAGGGCTTGCGGTCCAAGAGTTGGGACGAGTTCGCCGGACCGGACACGCCCACCATGGACTTCGTCTTCACCGTTTGCGACGACGCCGCCGCCGAAACCTGCCCGGTCTGGCCCGGCCAGCCCATGACCGCCCATTGGGGCGTGCCCGACCCGGCCGCCTTCCAGGGGACGGAGGCAGCCACCGCCGCCATCTTCAACGACACCTTCCGCATGCTGTACAACCGCATCTCGCTGTTCGTCAGTCTGCCCCTGACCTCCCTGGACCGCCTCGGCCTGCAACAGCGGGTCCAGGCCATCGGCGCCATGGCGCAGGACCCCCAGGCCACCGAAGCCCCGGAGCCGGCGGCATGAGCGGCGAAGGGTTGGCGCAGGCCCCCGACGATGGCGGCTTGGGCCTGTTCGGGCGGTTCCTGACCCTCTGGGTGGCCCTGGCCATGGGGGCCGGCGTCACCCTGGGCACCGCCTGGCCAGCCCTGTTCGATTGGGTGGCGGGGCTGGAGATCGCCCAGGTCAACTTGGTCGTGGGGGTGCTCATCTGGGTGATGATCTTCCCCATGATGGTCAATGTGGACCTGGGCAGCCTGGGCCACATCGGTGACCGGCCCAAGGGCTTGGTGATCACCCTGGTGGTCAACTGGTTGATCAAGCCCTTCACCATGGCGGCGGTGGGCATCCTGTTCCTTCAGGTCCTGTTCGCCGACCTGATCCCGCCGGAGACGGCGCGGGAGTACGTGGCCGGCCTGATCCTGCTGGGCGCCGCGCCCTGCACGGCCATGGTCTTCGTCTGGAGCCATCTCACGCGAGGTGACGCGACCTACACCCTGGTTCAGGTGTCGGTGAACGACCTGATCCTGGTGCTGGCCTTCGCGCCCCTGGTGGCGGTTCTGCTGGGTGTGGCGGACGTGACGGTGCCCTGGGAGACGCTAGTGCTGTCGGTGGTCCTGTACGTGGTCATCCCTCTGGCCGCCGGTACGCTGGCGCGCCGGGTCCTGATGGCGCGCGGCGGACCGGCGCGGGTGGCGACCTTTACCGAAGCGGTCAAGCCGGCGACCATCGTCGGCCTGCTGGCCACCGTCGTGCTGCTGTTCGGCTTCCAGGGGGGCGTGATCCTGGGACAACCGCTGGCCATCGCCTTGATCGCCGTGCCGCTTCTGGTGCAGGGTTATGGCATCTTCGCGGTCGCGTATCTGTGGGGCTGGCTGTGGCGGGTGCCGTTCTCGGTGGCCGCCCCGGCGGCGTTGATCGGCACGTCCAACTTCTTCGAACTGGCGGTGGCGGTGGCTATCGGCCTGTTCGGGCTGGAATCCGGCGCCGCCCTGGCCACGGTTGTCGGTGTCCTGGTCGAAGTGCCGGTCATGCTGTCCCTGGTCGCCGTGGCCAATCGCACACGGCATCTCTTCCCGGCCACCGCGTGAACCGACCCCGCGATGCGTCGATGCGGCGGGGGCGCCCTGTCCGGGGTCTGGGGGCGGTCACCCGCTGGGGCGCGTCGTTGACTCGGCGAGGATGGCGGGCGCACACTTCACCCCATGATCGATGAACGCCTGGAGGATACGGCGCGCTGCCTGGCCGAACTGGGGCATCCCGTGCGCCTGAGCGTGTTCCGTCTGCTGGTGCGCGCGGGACCCGACGGGGCGCTGGTGGGGGACCTGCTGCGGCATGTGGACATCCCGAAGTCCACGCTATCGCATCACCTTCAGCACCTGATCATGGTGGGGCTGGTGCGTCAGCAGCGGGAAGGCCGGGCGTTGCGCTGCTTCGTCTGTGCCGAGCGGGCGCGCACCGCGCTGGACTACCTGATGGACCAGTGTTGTGAGGGCCTGGCAGACCTGCCGACGGGGTCTTCCGCGGGGGCCGTCGACTGCGGGGCCGCTTGAGTGGCCGACGCCCCATCGTCGCCATAGCGGGGTCCAGGCTGTCTACCCCACCCGCCACTGCGCCATGGCCGCCATCAGCAGGCACAGGATGACACCACTGGTCAGCGCCAACCGAAGGCCACCCCACCACGCGGGCACCAGCCGCAGGTCGCGCATGCGTTTGTCCAGCGCCAGTTGCCCGAGAAAAGCCAGGGCCAGCAGGGTATAGCCGTGCGAGGTCTTGAGAAACAGGGCTGACCATCCGACCAACGGCGGAATGACGCTGAGCGCGAACAGCTCGATACTGTGTTCCGCCAGAAGGCGGTGGCTGGACGCGGCCGCCACCCCCCAGACGATGCCACCGAGGAACGATAGAATCACCGCCCCATAGGTGAGAACGGCGAAGGCGGCGGTCTCGGCCAGCGGCGGGTGACCCACCCAGGACAGGCCGGCCCCGGCAAGGAAGGGCAGCAGGCCGGTAGCGCTGAGCAGAATGACGGTGGGCGGAATCGGCGGGCCTGAACGCATGAACGACGGGTTCCCTGAACAATCGATGCCTCGGGCCGACCAGATGGCCCCAGCGCGGAGCCTAATGGAAAACCACCGCCCAGAACATCCTTGGGAGACATCCTTGGGAGACATCCTCGGGGATATCCGCTTGAGAGACCGCGTCACGGTCCGGTGGCGGTCGCCTGGGGACCCGTCTCCAACACCTCGCGCAACACCCTGAGGGCATGGCGAAGGCGGACCGGGTCGGCCTCGCCGCCCAGGCACACGCGCACCGCCTCGGGCGGTGCCTGCGATCCCACATGGAAGGTGGAGGCCGCCAGCACGATCACGCCGTGGGCTGCCAGGGCATCGCGAAACGTCTCGGCGCGCCAGGGCCGGGGCAATGGCAGCCAAAGATGGAAGCCACCGGAACCACTAACCCAAGGCACCCCATCGAGGACAGCCTCGGCCACCTGCCGACGCCAGGCCACCGCCGCCCGCTGGGCCCGGATCAACTGGTCGGCCTGACCGTCGGCCATCCAGCGCGCGGCGATCTCCACCATCAACGGCGGCGCCATCCACAGGCTGGCCCGCACCGACACGGCGAACCGCGCCCGCAACGGCGTCGGCACCACGGCGAAACCCGTGCGCAGACCCGGCGCCAAAACCTTGGAGGTGCCCGCCAGGAACAACGCGCGCTCGGGGATCAGCGCCGCGATGGGCGCTGGCTTGTCCTCCGTCAACAAGCCGTAGATGTCATCCTCGATGACCCACAGGTCCCGTCGACGAGCCACCTCGGCCAGGGCCTCCCGACGGGCCTGAGAAAACGTGACCCCCAGCGGGTTCTGCAAGGTGGGCACACAGAACAGCACCCGCGCCCCGGTGCGGCATGCGACGGCCTCCAGCGACTCGGGCACCAAGCCGTCGTCGTCCAGGTCCACCCCCTCCAACCGCAATCCGTGGCGCTCGGCCAACAGCTTCAGGCCAGGAAACGTGAGGCTGCCGCACAACACCGGCTCACCCGGGCGCGTCAGGGTTAGCAGCGACACCGTCAAGGCATGCTGCACCCCGGCGGTCACCACCACCGCGTTGGGGT
>Ga0126339_10001140_pt1 | contig 17270 bp, 12 predicted proteins | sample OrbTmetagenome_2_FD_92532 | JGI IMG/M metagenome (GOLD analysis project Ga0126339, IMG submission 92532) | Coral microbial communities from Petempiche,Puerto Morelos, Mexico - Orbicella T R C metagenome | ecosystem: Host-associated > Invertebrates > Cnidaria > Coral | place: Petempiche,Puerto... | reverse complement strand
ATATTACTTTATAAAGATAACACACACAAAAAAAAAAAATGAGTGGGGGTTTATTTATTTGAAGGGGGGGGGGGGGGGGGGGGGGGGGTCTCTCATCATTAAGCCAAGTGCATACCTCTACTCCTATTTTCCAAAATCAGTATGTCTCTTGTGTTGTTCATTTGCACAAACAAACTCCTTTGCAATATCTACAGAGTTCAATGTGTCTGTAACATGTATGACAATGCAGCAGAAGGGAGGTGTTTAGGTCATCCTGCTTCCTGGTGCTTCTTAGATTTTTAGTCTTTAAAAGTCGCAGATGACACAGGTACAGTTTATAGTGTAATGTCAAATACAATCTTCACAGTTTATGGACCTCTCCTAGTAGCATTTTGGTGACAGGAGTTTTGCTCAGAGCTTCGTAAAAGGTTCTTACATGTATATTTGTAACCTGACGTACATCGGGCAGATCACGAAACGGAATATTTTGTCAAACCAATTTTATGCTGTGCTAGCTCGATATTTTCTGCACCAACCCGTTGAGGGGGGGACTCCCCAAATTTTTGTTTGGGGGGAATAGAGACCCCCACTGCCCCTTTGCTGTGCCGCCTATGACATAATAAACAACTTACGGCAACTTGAGTTTGTGCAAGGCAAAATGGTCCAAAAGGTACATCACAGAGTGTATTCGACTTGTATTTTCCTTCACTTGTGTGCCATGTGTGCTCTTAATCATGAAATGCCAGGCATTTTAGTGACTGATTTTCTCTTCTTTTCATTTTAATTACATACTAACAAATTTAATAATAAGATCATTGGTAATTTGAATAAGGCCGTCCTTTACATAAACCTTTCCTGGGATTCCTTGCCTTATACATTGATATTCCGTAAGTACAGTATATTCATAAATGGCAAAAAAAATAAGACGAACAAACAAATACTTTAGAAGATAATTTTTTAACCCTCTGATCAAAATACTGAATGTGAGCTTCACAATTTATGCATTTGTTCAACTTGAATAGAAATCAGTTCTGTTCAATTTCAACAGCTGTATTTTTCCACTCAAGGATTAGACCGCCCATAGTTCTTGCTGCGATTTTTATGTGTACAATGTATCTCGACACCAATCTGCTTAAAGGAACCTTCACTTATAATTGGGAAGCAGCAAGAACCCGTGTCGCGGCGAAGAAGAAAGAAAACATTTTGCACCAAATAAGCAACGAAACAAGTAAATACCTGACGTGTTTGCATGAAAACTCGAACATGTTGGAAAAAGATCACAAATATTTATTGGGTAACTCGCGTCATGGGTAGTCATTTAATTTTTCATTCTTCGGCGGTTTTAATTGACAAAACCCCCTTGAATTAGGATTTCAATATAACGTGGAAATGAAAGTAACAATTAACTTATTCACAGCCTAAACTTAGCCGAAATCAGCCAAATGAAGGAACTAAAATGACTACAGTGGCTTTTACAACCTCGTGAATTGAAAACTATTCGTATCTCTACTCTCGATACAGCGTAATTTCAAGCTGCTTACCTCGCGAAACACATCCTTCAGGATTAAATTATCATTCAGTAGCTGCCCTGAATAAATGATTCTCTGATGCTGGCTTTCCTTGAAACAGAAGCAAGTCACAATCAGTATAAAGTTCACCTGTTTAAACATAAAGAAGCTCCAAACGCCGTAAGCGGAAGTCAAATCTTTACCGGTTTGGTTGGATAAACGCTCGAAAGATGCCTTTTCAGTTGTTCCACTGACCACTCTAAAGCACAGTCTATCCTCAAATCGTCCACCTTTTGGTTAGGAGTCTTCACAACTAAAGTAACAGGCGAATCAAAGACTAAACTAGCCATAACGTTGCTTCAAGTCGTTCCTCCTTCAGCGCTGTCGGGTGAGCTGGCCTTGTTCAACAACAATTTTGTCACGTGATGTCGTGGCACGGACTGGTTGGCCATCTATTCCCATGATTCGTCACGAGAACCATTTGTTACGTAGCCTGTCCGTCTCGTGAACGTCATCTCCCGTCATGCAATGCACCCCTCAAAATTACTAGTAGATCCCTCACAGTTCTTGCAGATAACCATTCTCGTTGCAAAGCGGCACAAAACTTGAACCCAAGAAACTAACGCCTGCAAAGGCCATAGCACCATGGCATCCTTATTTGACTACATAGCGTTACCGGTATGGTACCAATGAACTCGTTGCGAAGCTAAGGAAGACGCCTGCCTTATAGTTACTTATTTTCGCGGGAACTTTAAAATTTCGCGCAATCGGAACGTGTAAAAATCAAAATGGCAGTCTCCACACACTTTGCCATAGTCGTTGTCAAGCGGTATCTCGCGCCTTTATGTACAGCGGTTGCTGAGAATTACTCATCCGGGAAGGTCGAAACGTCATTTAAGCTTCAAACCCCACAGTGTTGTGGATGGGGTGCGATGTTAAGGCCTAACTGGTGCCACCCAACGGCTTACAATCAATTGCTTGGATCAGAATTATCCATGGCATTGCATAGCGATTGAATGTTTTTTTTTTTTACGCGCTATCGAACGGGTCTTTTATAGCGGTACGGCAAAGATAGCCGGCGGAGAAGATACCTTACATTCACGATGATCAACACATTGCCGATATAAACCAATTGATTGCCGCAGTACAAGCGTGCTTTTCTTGAGTTTCCTAGTATGAAATACTACAATGAAAAACCATTCAGTCTTCCTTAATAAAATTGAGAAAGAACGCGTTGTTCTCTCTTTCCGTGGAACGGTTATCTGTTGTTGTGTTGAACTAGCCAAGTTGAGCTGTGATTGGTTTAAAATGCTCCCGCTCGTGCGTGACCCACTAGTTAGAACAAACATGACATACTCTCAACAAACGAAACTGAGAGTTTCCTGCATATAATCTTTGAAAAGTTCAAACCAGTGATAAAGCCTCGGTGGTAATAAAAGTCAACATTTACTTCCAGTTTTAAAAAATTGCAAATTTATTTATTTTTTAAGCCTAACTAAGGTTAACATGGACATGTAAATAGTTGCCACGTTTTCCTGTCGTACGAATGAATAATAAAATACGAAAGCGTTAAAGAACTGAATTGCAAAAATAGATAAGAAACATACCACATGTATATAATAACAACCCTAAAATTGACGTCCTATGTTATTTCCTGCTTTCTTAACCAATTATATAACATTTGATATCATTGTGTCATGATAATATCATGTCCCGATATCGTCTCAAGCACATACTACTTATCACCCGGTGTATATCGTGCAGATCAAATGCACATCATGGAAGGTAGAATTGAATAACGTACCCGCTACAAGTTTGGTAACAATGAAAATGATAACGTTAAAAATGGGTAGTTTTGCATAAAACCAAGCCATATAAAATGTACCCCATTATGCAATAATAACTACATTCTCTCAAAAAATTATCTTTAACTCGTAACTATATGTGACTTACTCCGCGAACGAATATGCCATGTTCTAAATCTTTTACGGCCAAGCTTGTTTCGCCAACACTCTCTCACTCATCCTCATCGGGCCCACGAGGACTCTTGAGGCCGTCTTGTTTTGTCAAGATGGCTAAATATTGGTCTGATCCCTTTTTTGCATAAATACGTAAAAGCACGTTGTTGCATGCAAAATAAGAGAGGCTCGGGACCTTTTCAGTTAAGATCACCTGTATGCCCCAAAATAAAATTTCAATTCGTAACCAGTGAAAATACTAACCAGGTCATGATACAATACGGCTTGTAAACTGAAAAAAATCGCTTTGGTATATGTTGCTAGATTGGCAAGAAGCCTTGCCTGAATTTCAGCCGTCTCCTTGAGTCAAAAGTAGACGCCTGAAATGCTAAAAGAAGCCTTGCCTTGCAAAAATATTAGAAGCAGGAGATGTGTGCCGTCAGCGGTTACAATTGTTGGAACTCGACAAGAACATAATTAAGAATAAGTATTAATGAAATATACTGCAATTTACAGTACTTAAAACTCATGTTTGGTCGCAAATAATGACTGAAGACTTCTTACTGCGGTTGCTTATTATGAAAAGTAATTTTAACCAACTGTTAACTTCTTTTTAAACTATAAATTAAATATACCAATTCAAAAATGCCACAAATTAACGTTATGTAAACATACAGGATGCCTTAGACTTATCAGCAATGAGGCTTAATAGGATGTCATAGTGAAACAACTGATTCATCGCCGCAGAGTCTAGGGGGGGTCCCCATATTAACTTGTTCCCCACTTCACGTCATTTGGACGTTTAACGCAGACCGCACCCTTCCCCTTCCTTATCGTCAACTTAGAATTTTGCGGCCTCCAGAGATGCTACATACCAGAGACTACAGGTTAAGCAACTAACATGCTGACACGTTTCAAACTCCTCAGTCACCCACTGGCCAGCTCCTTTTTCGTGACGGATTAGGTTGGACGGTAGGTCCAACCGTAGAAATAAAGCTGCGTTCTCAAATTTTTCCAATGTAATGTCAACGCTGCCTAACGCGTACTCTTATTGATTGATTTATGGTCACGAGGCAATGGTCAAATATAAATGTCACCCGCTGCCCCACTAGTATAGTATAGCAAGAAGTCACTTTGACCTGGGGGTAATTAATACTTAACACTAACACCAGCTATACAACAAAACACTTAATTACTGGTCCCTTAGGAAACAATAAGTTTTGTTTTTCCTGGAATCTCGGTGTTTCCCTCGACTTCGCGGTCTCTGGAAACATTGAGATTCTCGGGAAAAAAAAAAAAAACTAACAATTTCCTTCGCGACCAGTGATTAGTATAGGTAATCACATGATTTCGAGTGCAATTTGCACGAGAAAATTTTTCAAAGGCTAACCAAATTGCACAAGCCCGAAGGACGAATGCAATTTGTACAGGTAAGAAATCATAGTCTAATGATACAGGATAAAACCACAGCTAAGTTCTGGATAGTCACATAAAGCTTACAGTATTTCCTAACATATTGTTCAAATATCAATTATTTTAATTTAACATAAATAACTAGTATTTATTTAACTACGTGTTCACACCCTGGCCGAGTTGTTCAAAACCCGATTAAGTTATCCCAGGATTAGCGAGAATTTTGATTTAAGTTTTGTTACCTTTCGGTATATTTGCCAATTTATATATTGTTTGTCCTTCTGTTTTGAGTTTGAAAAATCTCAAACTCCACAAAACATAAGTAGTGATAAACATTTTTATTCAGGAAAAATTAATACTTCTATTAACTTTTAATCGTGGGTTTAATATAGCGTTAACCGGTTTTCGAACAACTCGGCCCTGGTGATGAATAGCTGAATAGTCCCTTTTTCACGGATCACTGCTTGACATACTAGCCGCTATTTTAAACACCAACATGGGAACTATACTTATTTTCGTAGTGAATCCGTCACCCGAAGTTTTTTTTTCTGTCTGCGCTACACACAGAGAACACATGCAAGTCTGTTTTTAAATAAACACAAATACGAGGCACGTGGAGCGTTTTTCTTGTATGATATGAAACACGTTTAATAATGTGGTATAAAGCAAAGAAACAGCACGTTAAAATGCTACGTCTGTATTTGAAACAGGTCTATACTAAGTGAAAAAATCTTAGTGTTGCGATTAAGACTCTCTTTTAAGCCTCGTTTTCACTAGCGACGCAAGCACAAGCGCAGGTACAATAATTCTTATTTCACCGTGAAAACGGTCTTGAGGCAGGCATAAGTACAAGCGTAAGAATAAGCTCAAGGATCAAAATTTGTCCTTTTTCTTTTGCTTGCGCTTATGCTTGCGTTTGGGATGCAACAACTGAAAATGAAATATCGCTTAGGCATAACACAAACACAAGAATGTTTACCACACGTGGTTACGTTTGGCCAATGAAAGCACTGGATCCAGAGTACCTTGCGCCTAAAAAGTTTGGAATGTTCTGATGATTTTGCTTGTGCTTGTGTTTGCGTCGAATTTCGTTTTCACTTGGGTATCCCTATTGCTTGCGTTCGTGCTTGCGCTTGTGCTTGCGTCGCTAGTGAAAACCAGACTTTAGTGACTGCGTGACAGATACTTAGAGCTGCGCCTTTTTCCCGCCATTTTCCCCGCGCCCGCAAAATCGGCAGTCAGCGGCCGAAGCATTTCCACAGCGCGTGCGAACTACTTGCTCTATCGAATGTATGAGTTCCAGGTCGATGATGTCGTCTGCCGGTCATCAGTGTAATCCAAATACGGGAGGTGGTGCTTTCTTCTTTTCATAACCTATTAAGAAGATGGTGAATAGTGAAATATTTGCAAGGGAGAGTTTTTGCTCACTTCATTTCTAAGTCCAGGAAAATCAAAGGTAAAATATCTTCCATGTGTAGAGAAGTACAAGCTGAAGGCGCATGGAAACTGCAAAATCATTCATAAGGTCTGCATCCGAGCCAAGTGGCCCATCAAGCCAGAGCTTATCCAGGTTTCTGTAGCGTGAAACGACTGGAGTATTTCTACTCCCCCACCCCCCTGGATGGGATGCTGGTTACTCCCAGCATTAAGTTCACCGGTATCCATTTGTACACCTGGGTGGAGAGAGACACTATGAGAGAAAGTGTCTTGCCCAAGAACAATGAACACGATGTCCCCGGCCAGGACTCGAACGCGGACCGCTCGATCCTGAGACGAGCGCACTAACCATGAGGCCACAGCGCCTCCACACAAAATACATTACTATTACATGAGTGAGACATACCCTAAGATCAGTAACTATTTTTTTTTTCTTTTAAAAAAGAACAATTATTACAGTTTAATGACGTTAGTTTTTTTCCATTTAAAAAATTAATTTTACAAAATCAGTCAATCACGATGCTACATTAACAGACAGTATATTTTCTAACGGTTGGAACGTATTCTGTTTCCGCTATTGACCAATTTCGATATATTAAAATTCTAACATAGCGCCGAGGTTTAGGGGAATAAACAATTAATAAATTGACCAATCAATTACTCCACAAATAGGAATTTCCAGTGGCACATCCCACGGAGAGACTCCTCGTCCACGGCTTCCAGATCGAATTGGAAATTAAAAATGTTGGTTTTTGAGGAAGAAGGAAAACCGAAGAACCCGCAGAGAAAGGACGAGAAACAACAAACTAACTCGACCCTCTTATGACACCCTCTTATGACGCATCGGTGGGAAGCGAGCCCTCTAACCACTGCGCCATCCCTGCTCCCCAAAAAGAAATCAACAACAAAAGAAATCACTTTGAGGTCAAGGCAACAACAAGAAAAAGCTTTTGTTTCAGACCCCTTGCAGCGGCCCCGTGTCTCTTAACTCATGAAGTCGTGTCACTGATTGCCAGCATTTCTCTGTGGACCTTACCTTTGTGCCTGCTACATCCATACACCTCTACTCTCATACAAATGTTCTTATACGTTCTGGGATAAAACCGGACAAACCTGGCCTGGATTGGCCTAATCAACCTATTGACCACTGGAGTAAAGTTATCGCAGTTCCCCGGTAAAACCTGAGAAGAGAAATGAGACAAAAAACGATTCCGATGAGTGATGCGTAATGAATTAGCTGGAGTGGTTAAAGTCCCGTTCAATTCAAATCAAGGTAAATCAATGAATATCAACAGCTTACCCTAATCCTGCCGTTCTCTTTGTATCGATTCCACCTTTGTCCATCTTTACTAAAAGCTAGTTCATATGACTTTACATGCTCATAATATTTATCACGTCCTACCGAAAAGAAAAAAAAAATTACATCATGTAATTAATTCAGCACTATCATCGAATTTACCTATAAAGTTTTGCCTTCATTGCAGTAAAATAGGTTTTAACTTGACTTCTTAAGGGGAGCAGGGATGGCGCAGTGGTGAGAGCGCACGCTTCCCTTCCATGTGGCTTGGGTTCGATTCCGTCCTGGTGCCATATGTGGGTCGACTTTGTTATTGGTTGTCGCTTTACTTCGAGGGTTTTGCTTCCTCCCCCCTCATAAAAAACAAAACATCTCCAAATTCCAATTCAAACAGTATAGATAAGAGGACCCACACGAAAACGAGGTAAGGCCCTATCTATTTTACCTTGTGTGGCAACAGCTGTAACGAACTTGATTTTCCCAAGATCCACTTGGAGCCACTGTTCTTTCTTTTTATTTCTTGCGCACCAGCCGCCGGTTCTCTTCCTAATGCGATCGTCCTGTTTATACAGTCGACCGTTGTAAGCACCGAAGTCCCACGAACCTGGAATAGAAACAATCAGCAAGCTAAGTGACATTGATATGAAACCGTAGAGATCCGCAAACTAATTTTACAGTATCCCCCCGGTATTGGATAGCAGTCACTCTTACTGACAGACAGGTATGATGTCTACGAATTCCTCGTAGAAGCTGGAGGAGGAGGGAGTGGCTGGGGTGAGGGAGGATGGAGAAAGGTCTCATGATTTTGATGGGTTTTTACTTATGATTTACTTGAGGACTGACGCATGGATGACGTCATTATCATTTATATAACACAGATTCCTTGTCGTCGTGCGTCTGTTCAGTAATAGAAGACGTCAATCGAAGGGTTTGGAAAATGGATCGTCAGGTCAAGAGGTGTCGTGCTGCCTAGCGACTTCTGGGACGAGAACCTGAAAAACACTAACACCAAATACTAATACCAAATACTGTTCTAATGAGATTCCAAGGAAAATTTCAAGCAATTCCGTTCTGGTATGGGTATTTTGAGTTAAATGTTGTTGTTATTTGAACCTTAAGATTTACGTCACTTATAACACCAAGGAATTGCCTTCAATTGTTCATGTCGCGCTACACCTAAGAGAAGCATTGCATTGCTACGCCTGGAAGGGACTCCACCATTACAAGTCTAGAGAAGCGTCATCTGATTTTCCATACTGACCTGAAAAGAAGCTGGAAGATGCATTAAAGGCGCTGTCCGGCAGCGTGAAGTTCCATCCCGCACCCAGAGGCTGAGAACAGGTTCCTATGTGGCACATAAAAAAAATAATAAACAAGAAATTCAATCTAAAGTACCTTTCTGCTTGCTAATGCAGTTTTGCGGCCTCCTTCACGCCTTTATCATTCAGTTTCATTCTTAAATCACTTGTGATGACCAGTAAATAATCAAACAATCAATCAATCAATCAGTTAATCAATCCATCAAAGGAATCAGTCATTCAATCAATCGATCAATGATATTGATGAATCAATCAGTCAGTCAATCAGTTAGTCAATCAATAATCAATCATTCTATTAATCAACCAACTAACTGATCAATCAATTAATCAATCACTCAGTCCGTGAGTCAATCAATCAATCAATCAATCAATCAATCAATCAATACATGAACCAGTCAATCAGTCAGTCAATCAATCAATCAATTAATCAAGCAGTCAGTCAGTCAGTCAGTCAGGCAGGCAGTTAGTCCGTGAGTCAGTCAGTCAGCCTGTTAGTTAGTCAGTCAGTCAGTCAGTCAGTCAGTCAGACATTTAGTCAGTCAGTCTGTGTGCCAGTCAGTCAGTAAGTCAGTCCGTCAGTGGTTCAGTCAGTCAGTCAGTCCGTCCTTCCTTCAGTCAGTCAGTCAGTCCGTCCGTCCGTCCGTCAGTCAGTCAGTCAGCCAGTCAATCAATCAATCAATCGTGGCTCGCTTCCGACGTGTAACATCAAAGCGGTAGTTTGGACAGCACAGGAATATGCTGTACGTTTTTGGCTCGAAGATATAGTTTGTGATCACTTCCTTAATTGTATTTGTATAGAGGGATTACTTGGCTGATTGATATCCCATAGAATAAACAAATGTTGGCTACAAATACTAGTTACGTCAGGTTTACACTGTAGACGGACAAGTCTGTGTCAGGTTCTCACCCGCGGGTCTAACAGGTTCCTCATCACATCCTAAGGCTAAACAAGTCCTGATGCATCGATTTCTCCATCTAGTCGAACAGTGTCCTTGCTCAAGCCACTTTTTACAAGCCTCCTTACACTTAATACCTAAAATGAATAGTAAAGAGGAAAAGTCATCAAGTCATTCCGCGCGAGGTCATTTTTACAAAGAGTAGTGCAGGTTAGTGGCTAAGACGTCTAGGGTTACCACAGACCAAAGCAAGACGTGGGGCACAAGGGGCTCAACGTGGAGAAACCAGGCTACAGTCCTCCAAATATATGAATTACAAAGGAAGTTTTCATACAGGCTACTGAACGGAGCAAAGAGCCTCACATCTGGGCTATACAGGAATTGCCTAAAACCATTAATAATTTATCAGGTTTAAACATAGGAAATCATCACCGTGATGGTATTTGAATTTCTACTTTTCATTAGCATAGTTTTTTACGATTTCATTTCACCGTTTTCTCCTCAGTTTTAGTTTCGATTAAGAAGACATATCAAACACTCAAGACAGTGTTTGACCGAATTTCGAAATACCTCGAAATTCGTCAAAAAATATTCCGCTGCGCTTCTTAATTTCATCTCTCTTCTCGGTGTTTGGAAATGTGGTCAAACACGGTCTTTCGTGTTTGATAGATTGGATCTAAAAAGTAAGCTCTCCACGAACATTCTTGGACAACCTGACTTAAGATCTTGAGTCTAGAACTTTTGAAAAACCCGTACAATTTACTCACCCTTCGGCTCAGCTGGTACAAGTTTGACCGGTTCTGCACGGAAGAAAATTAACGAAAAGCATAAGGAATCTCTTTTATTTACTTAGTTTCCATTATTGTTCAATAGCTCAGATAATTTTCCCATCCTCATAACGTTAAAGTAACTGTTCAATGGTTTTCAACTAACCACTTTTGTCTAACCTTTTGGACATGAATTACAAGCATGTTGACATTTGTCAATCATGATTTCAGGTCTCCTCTGACAGAACCCAAGTCCTGCCCAGTGTTCACAGTTAGCGTCATCCCCCTTGTTCTTACAGGGCTCCACCGATTTATTCTCCTCCTCTGGAATCAAAAAGAACCAAATTCCACACTTTAGAACCGAAGAAAAAAAAAACTCAGTTGTTCGGTGTTAATTGGCCATTCCCGAGTTGCCTTTTGCCTCGGTGACAAAACGAGTCTTCAGTTCGTTTTCCACGCGGAATCGCTTTGAAACAGAGGCACAAAGTAACTCGGAAATGGCCTATTAAATGAATGAAATAACGATTTTCCAATGAAACCGTTATGTAAGATCGGCGGAAAAGTGACGCGCGCCAATTTGGGAACTATCAGCTTGAAGTTCGTAAAGGTAAAATTACTTTTGCGGAAATTTTCGAAAACTGAACGTTTCGAGAACAAAGATTTTGTCAAATGAAAAAGCCAAACAATAAAAAAGTAACAAGGGTAAATACATTTATAGGGAGAATTAACTTGAAAAATTCGAGCTAGGCTAAAGTTTCCACAGCACTGTTCCAAACTATATGATCACCTGACTACGTTTACATGTACCTGGGTAGCAGGCTTCACAGCTGAGCGGGCATTTCTTGTACATGTAATTGGAATAAATATCACAGTAACCACTGTCGCTCCATTTGGGACAGTTTTTGTGCTTATCAAAGCATGGCGACTTTTGACGTGGAGTATCTGTGAAAAGGCGAGCAAAACGTTGTCACGGGAGACAGCAAACTTTAAAGAAAAGTTACGGAAAGTCAAGAAATGGGCTGAAATTTTTAAAAGTGATAAACGATAACTTACAAACTTCCGAAAAGTTAGCTGATAATTAATTCCACCCTCCCACTTGAGTATCAGTGAATATTAGCCTGCAATGCAGGCGTGTTTTGGCGAGCGAACGCATTTTAATTAAGGGAGTGCTATCTCGGATTCAAACCCGGAAGAAGCTTGGGGAGAGACGAAAAGGCGTCCCAGGTAGTGGGAGTCAGGCTGAATCTACTCGATCGCGAGCTAATATCGTTAATTCGTGAACACACGGAAAACGCTTGCACTGCAGGCTAAGTCAATATCTGCTTACTTATCTCGTATATTCCAGTTGAATCGCAGAGGTTACAGCTCCGTTCGCAGTGTTTTATCATAAACAATGCTTTGATGTGACAATCACCGCGAGCAGCCCAGTATTTGCAATACCTTTGTTTGTCTGTACATGGTGTAGGCATTGCTAGTGTATTCAAAAAGGAAAAAAACCCGAGGATTAAATAAAAAATATACCAGAAGAATTTTCGTCAATCGGTAACAATTTCAAATTTTCAAAAATCAAGGATGTCTCGACGAACACACGAAGCATGCCCATAAATGAACGCGATTTTAAGCCCTTATTGGTCGAGGATAAATTTAGTTTAAAAAATATTATGATAGTAAGACTTCATCGTTGCTTGGCAGTCGGCTCCTAGCGCAGTTGATCAAATCAAAGCTATAAAATAATACAAAAACTCACTAAAATAAATAATCCTAAGTGTTCCTTATTTTGATACGTACTTTCTCGCCCCATGCTTCCGGGAATTTGAGAGAACCAGTGAAACGTGAAGAAAAGAAAGAAACGAACACAAAAACAAAAACAAAACAAAAAAAACACGTGAGTTGAGTTTTTCTTGGTTCTTGACTTCGCTTGAATGATTTTTCCGGTTCCGTTCCTTAATCTCATTTCCAGATCTTATTCTTCGAAAGTGAGATAGCGGCTGGGAACGAGATTAACTACACCTCTCTTCTCGCGATTTTCAGAGGACAGGACTCACCTATTCTTCTGCGGCATAGGTTACAAGTTCTCTTACAGTTGAATGCCATGTACGTTTTCCTGTCCTCTAATTCACAGTATCCTCGAGCTTTAAGATCTTCACACAAGATGTCATTGTCTAAACATTTCTCAGCTAAAATGAAAATAAACAAACAACGTAACATTAATCATCATCGTCATCATCATCATCATCACCGTCGTCGTCGTCGTCATCATCATAAAAAGAATCGGAAATTAAGTCACGTCCCTAATAAATACGGTCTCTAGGCTTTCTAATACTAAGGATCAGAGCCACATGGTTTATCACACGACCGATGTCAGATCTTAACCCCGTTTTCGTAATGCGAAGCTTTCGGGAACATGGCTGCTCCCCTTAGATGGGACGCTAGTCTCACAAAGATTACTCCATATGACCAGTCGGCACTTTCAGAGTTCCTACTTGTTCGCTGGGGACATTTATCCTCCCGGGTGGATAGAGAGTCCTGGGTATTGACCAACAGAACACAAACACAATGACCCTGGCCGGGGCCGCGACGTTAAACGTCAAGTAGAAATGCAAAAAAGAAAGTTAAAAAGAAAGATTGGTCGCGACTACTCAGACATAGACCCTGGATAGAAATACGGTTTATGTACTTAACCACCTGTGTACGAAATAAATACTCCAAAGAATATGAATGGACACAAAATGTGAGCCTACATGACGTACTTAAGTAATCTGGATCAATGGAGGCACACAAGTTACAGCTTTTCCTGCAGTACTCGCGCATAAAACGTTCTTTACTGTTGGAAGAACAGTAACCAAGTCTGGACCAGCCATGACAGGCTTTGAAAGTATTCACACAGGGAGACAACCTCTGTTTAACTACGGCGTTTTCAATTTTTCCTAGAAAAAAGATTCAGGAAATAAATTAGCATGAATGAACCGCACACTTTCCAATACTCAGACCGAGTGGAGAAGAAATTGTAAGGGTGAGGGGGAGAGGGTGGGGTAGAGTGCACGAGGCAGGCTACTTTAACATAAAGTGACAGAGATTTTCGTCACTACTTTGAACAACATCCCTAAAATTCCATTTGTTGGGGCGTGGTTCCAAGAACATAAATTAGTCATTTCCTGGTAATGGCAGCATTTTGCAACTTACTTTCCATGACATATACTGGCAGTACGTAGTAACTATGAGATTACAAATTTAATGGAACACTCTAAAGTGTGCTAAAACACCATTTTCGAATTCAGCGACCCGTGAGGTCCAGGAACAACCCCGCCAGTAGAAAACAGAGAGTTCCCCTTTCCCAGGCAAACAGCAAGCCTCCTTAAAAAAATGTTGCTTACTGCAGAAGTTGCATGTCAAAGCGCAATTATTTCTCATTGACAACCGTTCATCAGGATTGGTTGACTCGCAGTATCCTTCTTCTTTAAGCCTCGGGCAGCGAGACTTTTCACGGTCCTTGCAATCGTGGGTTTCTGAAATAAAAATTGAGAAGATTGAGAGAGTTATCGCCAGTGAAACATTCTTTACCATATCAGTATGATGAAAACAAACTCATCAACTAGCTAGGGGATATATTGCCTTCATGAGCAGCATCACAAATTCTCGGAACTAACATAAACAAAATGCCTGCACGATGTAAGAGGCTATTGTTTTTCGAATATGTAGCTGAATATGTTCAACGGTAGCGCCTATCGACTTACTTGTACTTTTGTATCAAAATAATAATATTTCGCTGTCCAGCTAATATTTAAGTCAGTTAACTTCCGAGACGTGTTGCTTTTCCACTTTTTCTGGTTTAACCGCTTCGATTAATTAGGCCCCGTCCACACTCCCCCGGGGAACTTTGAAAACGCAAAAATCATCAGTGACTTTGGATTTCTGTTTGAGAAAAACTCGGTCAGGAAAATCACGTGATTATCGTGACGTCATCGTTTTCGAAAAGCTCCGTTTTCAAAATGTTTTTCGTCCACACTAAGACGCAAAGCCAGCGTTTTCAAATTCCTCAGGTTTGAAGAGCGTTTTCGAGAAGCCCCGTTTTCGTGACGGATTAGTGTAGACCGGCGGTAGGGCAAACCGTAGAAATAATGCCGCGTTTTTACAAATTTCTTCGGCGTAATGTGGAGGGGGCCTAAACAGTATAAAATCACTTCTTGCCACTGAAGATTACAAAACAGCACAGAATTAGCGCCAAGGAAACTTTCAATTCAATTTCATAAGTGTTCAACACTTATGAAATTAAATTTAACTAATAGTTACCCATCAATAGTGCTGTCTTTCGCAGCAAGTTGCAGAGCTATTCCTGATTTCAAAGAAACTGCTGTGTTACGGGCAAGTGGAAAATCCTAACATTTCGATCGCTGGCCTTTCATCTGAAATCCACGACGGCGGTGTATTACACATTGAAAACACTATTTCTTTTCTGATTGGCCGAAAGCATAGAGTGAATTTTCGAAATCAGTGTCTGTGAAGTCATCTAGCTGCAGATTATACAATACTCATGTCAAGGGTACTCAAGGTCACGGGTAATCATGTCATGTATGACCGCGGTGCATGTCATGTCAAGTTCGCGCGCTTTGTGTTGCTTGCTGTCAGTGAAGAAACAAAAACACGACTTCCATTTTTTTTTGTTGTTCAATGTATAATAAAACAATTATTAGATTCCGTTTTTGTGATATCCAGAATAATCAAGGTCTCGGTAAGGGTAATCAGCCTCAGCCTTCGGCTTCGGCTGATAACTCTTACCTCGACCTTGATTAATTATTCCGGATGGCACAAAAAGCTCATCCAATAATTGTTTATAATTGACTTTAAAGCCTTTTTTGTTACTATCACTACTCGTTAAACCTAGCCGGGAAAGTACCGCTGAAGGACTTTCGAACAGCCAGAAGCAGCCACTAAGAGTTAATTTTGAAATCCTCCCGACGAATACACCACTAGAACACAAGGGGAATTTGTCCTCTGAATTAGTCAGACCAGCAACTTACCAGCGACGCAAAACGCACAACTCCTCCTACACGCCTGCATCATGATATTCTTGTATTTTTCGTGAGTGCAGTATTTCCATCTCGCCCAAGCACGACAACGTGGATCGCGATCCATGCATCTGTCTTCATCTAACAATTGATAAAATTTGTTTGTTAACATCAGTTGTATGTTAACTCCTACAGACTACGTCGGTGCACCGTGCTCTTCGCGCGAAAATGAGGAAGAAAGAAGGGGCAAGGGTTTTAACACTCCGCCATTTTGAATTTCATAATAGCTAAAAATAACTAAAATAGTAAAGGTTACTCCAATCAAGTTTTTTTTATTCATTAAAAAACGAAACTTCAAATTTTTTTTAAAAACATGCTTATCAAAGTCTGGTTGCCATGGAAACATCAAATTCTTTGAGCAATGACAGTCATACCAAATCGTTCCCAGATATTTTAGGGAAAATCACCAATTTTGGCGTTCATTGCTTTAGTTAAAGTTGGCGAGACCCTCAAAAGCTCCCCCCCCCCCCCCCCCTCCCCGCCATTATCGGAAGAGGGGCAAAACAGAAACCAAATGCAAGAAAACTTACTACAAACACGGCAGCTTTTCTTGCATTTGACGTGCATAAAGTCTGGCCGACTCTCACAGAAGCCGCTTTTAGCCCAGAATGCGCAAGCGTGCTTGGCATCTACACATTCTTCCACAGACACTTTTTTAGTCTCAGCTTCTGTCAAAAGAGAAAAAAAAAGGTTGCACAGGTAATATTATATAAGATGAAAAGAAAACATTATTTCTAGAGTGACAGAATCATATTCAAACTCTTATCGTACACGTAATTAACCGCTGAACCCAAAATCTACAATCATTGACAAAAGTCTTGGGACAAATTTGCACTTTTAGTGCTTTTGGGCACACGCCAGACGCGAATACAACTTCACCGGCCTAACCTCGTCCCCCACATCCCATACAATGTTGAAAACTACTACCTGCAATTTCTTCTGATTTTCAACATTGTATTGGGTGGGGAGAGGGAAGAGCAACGCGTTTTTAAAAGGAAAGCAGCGCTTTTTTCAAACTTCAGTAGTAAAACAGATAATTCGTTAAATTACATAAGTGTCCCTAGGACTTTCGCGCAAGATTGTAGCTAGCTGTTAAACTTCACCACTGTTTTTATTTTTTACTTGTTCAGAATTTGGGGGTTAATCAAAAACAAAACTCCAAGTTATTGTTATCAGTACTATTGTGGGATGGGATAACCCGTCGATCACTCTCTAGAATAAAACAAGTCACAATCGTTTGAATATTAGCATAAGAAAAATCGAAAGTGAAGAATGATCATCGCAGTAAATTTTCCAATTTAAGCAGTTGGAAAGAAGAGGCCTGAAAAAAATCAGGGCTTCAACGGGATTTGAACCCGTGACCTTCGCGATACCGGTGCGATGCTCTACCAACTGAGCTATGAAGCCACACATTGGGAGCGAGGTCAATTAATTGAGTTCATATCTTCCCGTGAGGAGTGAAATGATGTGAAGTAAATGTGAAATAATTCCTGAACTATTTCATATTTACTTCACATCATTTCACTCCTCACGGGAAGATATGAACTCAATTAATTGACCTCGCTCCCAATGTGTGGCTTCATAGCTCAGTTGGTAGAGCATCGCACCGGTATCGCGGAGGTCACGGGTT
>Ga0126339_10001139_pt1 | contig 17281 bp, 8 predicted proteins | sample OrbTmetagenome_2_FD_92532 | JGI IMG/M metagenome (GOLD analysis project Ga0126339, IMG submission 92532) | Coral microbial communities from Petempiche,Puerto Morelos, Mexico - Orbicella T R C metagenome | ecosystem: Host-associated > Invertebrates > Cnidaria > Coral | place: Petempiche,Puerto... | reverse complement strand
CGTCATAACGTCTTAAGTTACTCTTCAACAGCTAAATTTATATATAAAATTAGTTAGATCCCTTGTTCTTTTGTTTAACTGATGATCAAAAGCAAAAGAAAAAATCATTTTGACGTCAAATCTACAAAATACGGCAGCTATATTTTTTTATACAGTTATCATAGGCGTTATAACGTCTTAAGTTACTCTTCAACAGCTAAATTTACATATAAAATTAGTTAGATCCCTTGTTCTTTTGTTTAACTGATGATTAAAAGCAAAAGAAAACATCATTTTGACGTCAAATCTGCAAGTACTGTTTTTTTGTTTACACAGGTAACCATAGGTATTAAAATAACTCCACTCTACTTTTATCAGTTTATACTCTTCAACAGCTAAATATAGTGCGTGTAGCAAGCAACAACACAACCCCTCTCCGTCTCGGAAATTAATTACATGAAACTCTACCAAAATTCAGAGCTACTGCAAAAAGAGCGATCGCTGCATTAGCTTGCATCTGAACGCACACGTTTTCTTATCTCAAGTGGCGTGACATAAAAGGAAAGTTCGAATGCTTTAATTTACACCTACACTGCAAATCAACTCTTGGTGTTTTTAACTGTACATGTTTCAGCTATCGTCAGAATAGTATACTACTAGAGATCTGTTTTTGTGAACGTATCCGGTTGAAGTTTAAAAATTTTCGTTGTTGTGATTTTTTAAAAACGCAACAATATCACACGATATAAGATTAAATGCCTAAGGTAATGATTTGTGACAATGGTGGCACCCAACCCTACACATACACACACACGCGAGATCTCCGATGAAAGCTAATAATGTCAGCTTGGCAAATAAATTTAAGTCCCCGGCTCAGATCAGAATGTTTAGACGTTAGAATCTCGACATCGCATTTGATTATCAAGTCACGAACGTATTTCTATTCACTTGATCTAGCATTATAATACAAATGGCAACACAAATTTTGTTTCTCCCTGTAGACACGTAACCGACTACTCACTTGCAGTGGCTTTTTCCCCTGTCATCTTCTCAAACAAATGCGGATTCAAAAGTTGGATGGCGTCGACGAAATGCGAATAGCCCTCATCTCCTTTGGTCATAAGAATGTCGAGTAATTTGCCAGCTTTCTGTTCACGAGTTCTCTCCGAGTGCACGAGATCGCAATCACCGATGTCGAAGACAGCTTTGCTGCGGAGATAGTCGAACAAAAACGTGCGATCTAGCTGCAAACATTGCACAATTTCCACCCGGTTCCTCTCCAAAATATCTTCAAAGGTTTCCTCTACCATGTCCATACTCAGCAAAATGCTTAAGCGTCAAAATTACGGGAGCTCGAATGACCGTGCGCTTAAATATCATCTCACGTTCAACAGGAAGTCGAACTACTGGGGCGTAACGTGACAGTGATTGAGTCGCAAGTTCTCTAAACTGTTTCAGGCGCTCAGTGGTCGGTGGTAGTATTTCTCTATCATGTCTACAAGCGCTAAAGAGAAATGTGCTGTCCCAAAGGGAATGATTTTTGAACTGTTCTGTTCTGAAATGGGGTACATTTTTAAAGGGACTGCTACACAAAAATGTGCGTTACATAATAAGGATATTTCAACATCTTCAGACAAATCGACCGGCGGATATCATACCAAGGCTGAAACTGGAAACGGGGAATTAATATGAAGAGGGAAGGATGCTATAGATTGTATAGAAGGGACATTCAAGACTGAAACTGGGCACAGGTTCTAGTATCTGAAACAGAGTGTGGCAAATGTTGGGATAACCTTTAGGGGGTGGCAAATGAGAATTAAAAACGCGACACAAACTTTATTACCTGCTTTCAATAGCGTGGGAGTTCATTGGTGACACGCTACGCGTAACATACTGAATGTACAACACTTTGATTAAAACTATTTGCATTTTTTCAACACATCTCTCAACATAAAATTCCGTGTTTTCAGACATGACCGGAAGTTTTGTTTGACCGACGAGCTTCTTGGAAAACGAGACAAAGAAAGGATTTGTTCAGCAATTGTTTATCTATTTAAAATTAAAAAAAAAAGAGCATCAGAATTCGGCTGCTAAGAAAGGCTACTGTTTCCGCTTTTGGGCTGAAATCACGTATTATGTATTTGTTCCTTGTTTGCAAGCTCCCTTGATTTTCAGAGAAGTTTTTAAAGTTGTTACTAAATTATTTTTTGTAGTTAAATAATGTTTTGCATGTTTGCCTTGCACGCGATTTGCCAGGTATCCGGATCTGATAAATGTCCAAAAATAACCACTGAAAATGGGATACAGGGGAAACCCCATTGTCGAAGATGTAATCAAAAAGGGTAATTCTGGTGGAAATCAGCGTGAATTACTTGGGTTGATATTGAGTTAAAGTAAAACTACTGATGAGGTTTGCAGACCTACGTGGACAAGTAAAGATACTTGGAACAATAAACAGTGGACAACAAATGGCCCAACAACAACACAAGCAAAAGTAAAGTGCACCTTTGACGAAGTCAATTACGTCAATTACGAGGGTTTCCAATTCACATTTATTCGATTTTTTGACGCTGTTCTTCTTTTTATCCTCAGACAGGTTCAGTTTTTTTCGTTCCTTTTCAGCACTGTAATAAGTTTCAGGAAGACATTGATCTTGCATTGGAAATAAAAGTCGACTGTGGGTCTGTATAGTTGATTTTCTGGCACACTGTGCTATTTTTTCATTTCCAGACCGCCTCAGCTCCACAGAAATTACGTGAATTTCCTGACGGAAAAGTTGCCTTATTCGAGGCAAAAGAAAAAAATTCAGTTCACTGGTTTTTCATTGGATTCCCAAACAGTAGTGTGTTTTGTTACTTTTTATTTTCCCCATATACGGTACGGCCCTCTGAGTCTTGAAAAAAAAGGAATCGAAAATCCCCTCCCCGTCGTTAAACGCCCATCTTTGAGTTTTTCTTTCGGAGAGGATGGCTGTACAACAGCTACGCATAAATGGTCGCCCCTAGGGACGGAGAGGGAAAGACTCCCCGAGATTTTTGGTGCGGGCGAACGACTCGTTCCTTCAAACCCTTGCCAAAGTTCAGACTAATGTACGTGATTTTCCCATCCCATTCTAGACCGGTTGCAAGCTTGCCGTTCATGCCCACACGTAGCGTTAGCCTGTTTCAGACTAAAAATAGTCATTTGCATGAGTGTTCCTGATACCCAAAATAGTTTCCGTTGAAATTTGTTAACATTTGTTTTTGTTTCTTTTACATTGTAGAAACTAGACACAATTCTAGACAAGAATCTATTTTAGACCAAAAATGGTCATAATCTACCCTAACTTCAGACCAAAACGACTGAAAAAGCCGGCTCGGGTAAACAAGCCAAGGTAGCGATACACCATATCTCTTTTTAAAAGGAAGGCGTCAAACACCGACCAAGACCACTCAAGGAAATTGGCTTTCTTCATAATTTAGGATTCAAAAGTGAGGAGAATGAGGGGAAACTTGTTTGCTATACTTGTTCATCTTTCATTTTGTGATTACCGCGGGATTTCACCAAGTTCCCAAGTTTACCTTGTTTGGACGTGACAATAAATTCAAAGTCACTGATCGACACCTGTATTCTCATTACTGTACACACATAGACTGTAATTCATGATGGAAGAAGTTATTTCGTAGATAATAACGTCTCAGTCACAAATACCACCGTTCCCTTTCGTTCATAACAGCGTCGCATGGCCGCCGTGCACATACCACCTTATGCAAAGTAACACTTTGAGCAAAATGATAATAAACCGTATAGCTGTGTTTCTCTTTCAGACAACGGAACAGCTTGTCTCACTGTGTGAACTTTCCGGAAACGGTCAGCTGAAAGAGTACTTGGCTCTTTCGTCGAAACGTTTGTACGTGATGTAAATAATGTACGGACGACATGACAAGTGTTTGGATCGTCTTTCAGCTAGCGTCTACTTCCTTTTGGAATAAATGGTCAGGTCAGTGTTTAGGTTTAAAAGTGTTACAAACAACCCTAGCGACAGTTTGACGCAATTATATGCGGGCGCTGTGTTATATGGCATGTAAACACGGAGAAAAAGGTGCGCTAAAAACTCAGTAGGTCGTAACACAATCTAGCTTGGTTCAAAATTTCCACCGCTCCCTGGTACGAAAATAAGGAATAACGCTTGGTATGCACGTATAAAATTATTATGTTGAAAAGCAAACCTGCCAAAAAGGCTAGGGTTCAAAAGGAGTTCTATCTATTATTGTATTATGAGTGATCGCTTCGGTCTTCTCGTACAGCGTATGTTAAAACCATATGTTCTAACCAAACTTCTCAACACCCAAATCATCCCGGAAACGACACACTTATTTCTTTTTGAAAACAGCTGCTTGTTTGGTCTTCTGCAGCCTGCCTGGCTGGCGGCCCGGGATAACGTGCGCGATTGCTATTCGCCGGCCCAAACGAAGACACTCACGAACTCGCGCGCTAGCTAGCTGGGACGGGAGAGCTTTTGAGGCGCTTGCCTCGTAACATTGAGAGCATTGAGGCAATGACAATGAAACCTGGAGTTAAAATAGCACTGCGAAAAATATGTCCTTCTAGGAACATAACATGAAAAGGTGACGTCATATGACGTAGTAATGACGTCACTATAATCATAGACCAGCCATCTTGGATCTGCCATCTTAGATTTCATGATTGTTCAAAACATTAGAAAATCAGTACACAACTGGCTTTAAAATAGTGAAAGCCAATAAAGAAAGTGTAAGTTACCTAAAGAGTAGAAGTCACTGCAAGAAAGCTAAATTTTCTCTTTAATATTAGAAAAAGATTCTTAATTTGAGAAACAAGCCGTCAAAATACGGTTGCTATAAGAATATCAAGTTCCTCGACCAATCGCGTTTTCCCTGAGAAATTGTAGGAAAAGTGACCAAATTTGGAGTGTTCAAAGTTGGCGAGGCCCTCAAAAGTATCTTCCGCATTGTTTCGTTTCTTTTCTTAATTATGACCAATAATGGGCGCTCATCCAGCTCATCTCTTGGTACAAATGCTATGTTATACCTGATGAGAACTGAATGAAAATCAAACCGGTTCAGCAACTGACCGCAGTTAGCTTGTACCTGAAACAAAGTTGTTCAGCAAATAGTCTGTAACATGAGCGTGTGGTTTAAATTAGCGACTTCCTTACGCAAAGCTTAGTCAACAGATTTTAACAGTTGAACTCATTCCAGATATTTGTCGTTGGAGATTTAGGTGTAGAGCTTAAAACAATAACACTTGTCTACTTATTACTCTTTAACGTGCGTCATTTAAAAATTTCACAAGTGTGCTTTTGTCATAGATTGTGGTTTTAATCGCATCCCATTCAGTCTAACTGTCAATATCATCACCTGGATCTTTCCATGGCAAGTTACTCTACAAGTGTTTCCTCTTTCTATGACGAATGTTTTTTTTTTAAGCAATGCTCATTAAAATGACAGAAAAGGCCCACCCCGAGAGGATGTTTTGCTCGTTTTAAAACTATCCACTATCGGTGTCTGGAAAACCCGAATAGCGAATAGCGAATAGTTCCGGATAGTGTGAATAGTCTCGAATAGTGCGAATAGTGGCGAACAGTCGCGAAAAGTGGCGAATAGTGACGAACAGTCGTCAATAGTTACCGCTTTAGATCTAATATCCTGCATTAATTAATTATCCAAATAAGCAACAGAATTTCAGTGAATTTATTACCTTTTCTTCTCCGGACTCAGGCTAGGGCTATCCATCGCCGACGTTAAGAAATCAGAAACCACATACTGGGTACCCTATTTGCTACAATTTGCCACGATTTGCCACTATTCGCCACTATTCGAGACTGCTCGCCACTATTCGCACTATTCGTACTATTCGCTATTCGCTATTCGGGTTTTTCAGACACCCATCCACTATACTAGCACGCAAAACCTAGCATTTCATTACACCATGACGATGGATAGTTTTCTGACTCAAGAAACAGGTGACTAGCTCGTGTATAGCATGTGATTCATGGCGCATGCGCTGGAATTTTAAAAGTTTCTTCGAATTATTCCACTTCCTGTTCACGCCCTGACATTTCCAAGGTTACGAATGTGAAAATAAACGGACACAAAAAGGCGAAGTTCCAAGCGGTTTCATCTCTTTCCTTCACAAACCTTCAAAGCTCTTCAAATTCAGGGCAATCTTCAAACTTTCTCTGTATTCTGGACAGAGGATTGCAGGAATCAGAGGCCGGAAGAAAGTTTTAGAATCAGAGGAGAAATATTGTTTTAGAAATATTGTCAAAACTATAAAACAACAAAGTCGGGTCAAAGATCTTCGGAGATGAGATTACAAGAAATTAGATATTTATAGTCCTAACGTATCAGGAATGGCAGGGATGTTTTGGTAGCTGTAAAAACATTCTCTCCCTTGATGGTGGTGTGCATTTTCCATGAGAGAATGTGAACCTGTCGAGATAAAGCGATGAACTCTTCAGCGGAAGAAGTGCGGGAGAAGTTAACAAGCCATCGAGTTCAAATTGTTCAGGAACTACGCGTAGATCGAGCTATTCTCTACGATTATTTGCGTAGTAAGGGTGTTTTCGACAATGAGGATTGCGGGATTGTGCACGCTGAGAAGACGAACGAACGCAAAGCTAGCAAGCTGTTGGACATTCTTGAAACTAAAGGGACAGAAGGTGTGGAACATTTCCTAGATGTTCTGCAGCTTCTAAATCCAGGCCTGTACGAGAAGTTAACGGGGCAGAAAGCTACAGCTAGTAAGTGTGACCTTTATTATGTATCATGGTTAGTTTGAGCTGTGCAAGTGTTACAATGGCGTGAACTCTGGAATAGGCTCATTATGTGCTGTCCAAACAGTTACTCGTTCTGTTAGCAGACGTAAGCCATATATTGTGTTTTATGAGAACAGAACCACGGCCGAAATAACAAGATGTGTACAATGGGAAACGAAGAGAATATAACTAAAACGAGAAGCGTTACCGCTATTAAATTGTACCGGAAGAGTTAGCTACTAGCTTTCAAGCATTTCCACGCCAAGTATATTAACTTGTGTAAGGAAACTGTTCATGTCTTTCGGATGGATGCATTACTTGACCGTAGAAATTCACGCTTGCAAGGTAAATAACCTTTCGATTATTATGCTCCCGTCAGCAAATTCTTTTTGTGTTAGGAATCTAGTGATTGCTCAGTGTAATACTATCCTAGTTGACATGTGACTAACACAAGAGGAGTCTGCGTGGGATAATAACGATTGTAAGCGAGGTAACACAAAATGGCGCGCCCAGGGTGCTTGTTATAGGCTAGCCTCCCATGACTCATCCAGACATTTTTTGGGTACGCGGTGAAAAAAAAAAAAAAAAATAGAAAAGCAGTATGTGTAGGAGGCTAGCTGAATGGCTAGCTGTGGTGTAGAACTGGACTTAGTTTCTTGGAAAGAATCGAACGCGTTATGACTATGAGTCTGTGTTCGAAATTCGCCCAGAACGAAAGCAAAAATTTGCATACTACTACATACATCCGTCACCGGACATTTGTGTCTATTAAAATGACTGGAGATACAAAGATAATAAGGACAGCCTGACCATATATGGTGAACTGCTGTGAACTGACAATGCAATTATAGGGGTTTTTGCTCAGACGAAACGATACGACCAAGCTCGAGAGATCGGCACTTCCCATTCACAGATCATTGTCATGTACGAAAACAGTTGAAATTGTGTGACAGTTCGGCCGGCGTTGCGTTACCAGTATTTGGAACTATAGTAGAATCTTTGTTTACCGACAATATTTTAGCGCTTCAGTTTTTGATTGAGCTACAAAAATATCAAAAGGCCATTTCCGAGTTGCCTTGTGGCTCTGTTTCAAAACAAGTCCTCGTGCAAAACGTTTTATGAGAAAATTAGTTTGATTTGCACGAAAAAGAACCTGTAGGGGGAACACATTTTCATATGAACGGTTTCGTGTGAAGACTCGTTTTGATACAGAGGCAAAAGGCCACTCGAAAATGGCCTGTTCTGATTATTGAATGGGCATGGCACGATTAACTGTCCCAAGGAACTTGAGCCCGATGCATGAAATACCTTTCGTCTGTTTCGTGCGACACAACATGAAAAACCAGGAGCCTCCATCCGCACTGTAACGTAGGGTCAACCCTTTCCCGTATCATTCTATTTTTAGAACTGTATTAACCGCAAGGGTCTCTTGGTTTCCCACGAAATATCTTGTTCCTACAGATAGAAAATGCAAAACAGGGAACAAAAGTGGGATTTCAGTCTTTGTTATAACAAAGAATGGCCTTAGCTCGGGTATAATTGGGTATTGAATAGGGGTCATGTGAAAACTCCCACGAGAGCTGTTACTAAAAATAGAAAAATACGGGAAAGGGTTGACTCACAGGGTTAGTATGGGAGATAGAGGCCCCGGGATTGGCTCCTGGAAAAACTCAATATTTTACAAAGAATGTATGGACTCATAGCGTTTTTGACACCCAGAAATTTTTGTGCAGTTTTTGAAAGACAGCATCTCCTCCAAAATGGCTAAAAATTACAGCAATTATTAATGAGTTTCACAAACACTTTAAATGGTCTGAGTCAGATCGTATCTAGCACTATGCCTCTATTGCCTGATTTCAAGCCGAAAAGGACTAGGTACGAGTCTTCAGATTATGAGATTAGCAGCTACTGATCCACAGTCATAAAGTGCACACCAAGCTTTACAAAGTCCCCAAGTTTGGTGCAACTAGACCTAATGGCAAGCAAGATACAGCCATTTGAAAACCTCAACATTTAAAAAAAAATGGCCATCCGGACGTTGTGTCTGGATGACCAAATATTTCTGTATAATTTTGGCGTTTTTAAATGGCTGTATCTCAGTCAAAACTAGCCTGATATATTAACATTAAACCCAGCTGGGGATTTTGTGAGTCTCGGTGTGCTTTTTCTATGGATGTGGATCAATAGTTACTAATCCCATAATTTACAGACTCATACCTAGTCCTTTTCGGCTTGAAATCAGGCAATGTAAAGTAGAGTGTTAACCATGCAAAACGTGAACAATACGGACGCCAGCGAAAGAGCGCTCTATATGGAGGGAACAAAAACAATTTAAAGGAAGTCTTTCTGGAAAAGGTTTTTTAATTTTTAAACAAAATGTCTGCATTTCTGTGCGAACAGGATGGTTAATACCCCAGGGTTTTGAAAAATGATTTTGCTCAGTTACACGGAAACATGTTGCGCAAAGCTTTTTCACTTTTAATTCATGAACCGCGCACCTCTTAAGCAGACATGGGTTCAACTTTCCGCAACACGTTGTCACAACTTGCAACAAGCCTGTTATAGGCATAATGCTTTTCGACTTTTTATGCAACAGTGTTGCACGACAAGTTGAAAGAAACTTTTGCATATATTACTGTGCCTTCATGTCCAGACTACCTTTACACGTTGGAGCTAACAATGTTTTGTTCGTTTTAATTATAGGAGAGAATCCCATACTCAGTGACGTCGGGGACAAGTCTTTCACTGGTAAAATGCAGCACGTTATTCACCTTGCTTGTACTTAAGATGACACGATAACCATGATTATTATACCTCGCAACTCAAATAAGTTTTTCGATTGGAGGAGAACGTGTCACGTGTCGTTGGTCAAAACTCACTAAGGCCCCGTTCACAAGTGTCTGGATATTTTTGAATACACTCTCCAGAGTGGAAAAAAATAAATCCGCAACGAATCCGATAACGGGTTGACAGTGAATCCGGATATTTTCGAATCCGATGACGTAGTAAAATCGTGTCCAGTCTCTTACCGAACAATAAACCAACAGGCCTAGTTTATCTGGAGGGAATCCGGATACCATCGGATGCGTGTGGGCAGGCGAATTCGATTTGAATACGCTACGTGTGGACGGGGAAATTTTTGAATCCGGAAAGAAAATTAAAAGTTGCGGATTAAAAAATATCCGGATACGTTTGGACGCGGCCTAACTCCCCAGGGCGAACAAACTCACTAACTCTCTAGGGAAACAACAACTTGAACTTTCGACTCGCACGTAATCAGGTCCTGCTCCTTGAAACTGCGGGGAATTTGTGTGCCAACCGGCGCCAAGCAAATGATTTTTTTGCATTTTTTTTTTGTATTTTTGAGTTTAGGAGAGGTAAAACAAAACACTTAATGACTGGCTCCGCGGGAAACAGTGAGTTTTGTTTCCCGTCGACCTCAATGCTCCCCTCGGCTTCACCTCAGGAAACATTAAGGGTCTCGGTGAAACAAAACTCACTGTTTCCCCTGGGGCCAGCCATTAAGCGCTTATTAGTTGCCTAAAATAACAGGGCATAGTCGCATGTTTCACTGTGGTTAAAAAAGGTTGAGTCTTTATGAATTTAATCTTGTGCCCAAGGCAAACCTCAATCCGGTTCAGCGGTTTGGGCCAGTAGCATACAGTGACAAGGAGTACTGCCAATACCCCCTGGGTGGGATGCTAGTTCATCGCAGGGTACCTCCCAGCGTTTTTAGACCTCTGGTTGTCGGTCTTTTCTCTTAGGGTCCGACAAGTGTTATCCGCGGACGCAAACGCGAAGAGGGCGGCATGGACGAGAAGGAGCTGGGGCGAGACGAGAAAAAAACCATGACTGTAGATTGACGGCCGTTAAAGCAGCACCCTGTCTCATCCCAGTCCCTACTCTCTTCACACTCCCGCCTGATTTCGAGAGAAAACATATTATCAGAAGTCTAGCGTTTTCTACTTATGTTTCCCCGACAATTATTCACTCAGTTTTCATTTATGTCACCAGGTGAAGAAAAGCATTGTGTAGAAAAGATCACTTATTGGGGATAGCTTACGTACAATGATCACGACAGTATACTAATCAAACACACAGCATAAATCATGATACTGTCTTTAAATTCGATGGATCTGATTGCTATTCTGTCCGTCTCAGAGACCAATACAACGAACACAAGAGGTCAAGAGAGCCCGACATTTTATTTTAATGCAATTAATTTTGTTTTGTAGATGTTCATCCCCAATTTGATTTGGACATTCTTAGCAATCACTTGAAAAGGGCTTTGAAGGATGTACAAGAGATGAGCCTCATGTATCTCCACCAGCTGAAAGAGAACCGACAGCTCAACCAAAGTCTCAGCAAAATAACCAGTGATCTGGAATTGAAGTCTAAGCGCTTGCAGTATTCGGAGAGAGAGATAATAAAAGCCGAGGAGAGGGCGAGAGAGGCACGCTACAACGCTGAGACAATCGAGGAAACCGCAACTTTTCAGATAAAAGAATACGAGAAGGCCATGAGCGAGTGGAATGCTTTAGGTTTTGCTCTGTTGATGAAGTTACTGTCGTCGGAACAGCAAGTGGAAGAAGGAAGGAAGAAGAATGAAGAGTTGACCTGCAAGCTAAGAGAGTTGTCGAAGAGTTTTGACCAAGCGCGAAGGCAGTCCTTGATGTTGTCAGAAACGATAGCGCTACAGCAAAACAGTGTCAGAACAGCTGAAGACCTAACTAATCGCAATCACGAGCTTCAGTTTATCACGCAGAAACTACAGATAGAGAAAGACCAAGCTATTTCTGAGCTTAATGAGCTAAAAAGCCGGACTGACGCATTAAAGGCACGTTACGATATTATGGAGAAAAACAAACAGCAATGTCAAGAAAGTTATGAAAGTGTTGCTGAAGATTGCTCACTAACCAGAAAGAAGATGCAAGAATTCCAATTCCAGTTGTCTGTTTCTCAACGACGAGAGGAAAGCCTCAAAGAGCAAAACGACGAGCTCACTCGCCTCACGAAGAAGTATCAAGAGCAGCGAGATTTTTACGGTGAGGAAAGGAGAAAAGCCATGAATGAGCGAGAAGAGGCCAGGAAGGAAAGAGACGAGATCACTCAGAGATACAGTGATGTCCTGAAAGAAAAAGACGAGGCGGTGATAAGATTTCTGCAGGAGTCGAGGGAGTTTGAACGTCAGCGCGAATTAGACACCACTGAAATGCGTGCTCTGAGAGAACGCCTGATACGAACTGAAGAAGGGTTGAAGATTTTAAAGATGGAAGGAGAATTGTCTTTAAGGACTTCGGTGAGTGACTGTATCTTGTTCTTACGTCCCAGTAAGTATGTCTCTAGCTTTGCGGCACGACATGAATGACAGAATTTCCGTTATTGAGATCTGATTGTTAGTGGCGTGTACATTAATGGGTTATGGAAAGCCAGAATCTTTTCATTGACCAGAGATTTTCCAAAAATTTCTAAACATGCTATTGAAATATGATTGAAAAACGTTACTCTGGTTTAAAAAATGTAAAAATGTTAGTAAAAATTTGTTGTAAAAGTCCCAACGTTTCGGCTAAAACTTCAGCCTTCATCAGGGGAAAGTGATAAGGAATTTGTAAAAAGGCACGAGTAACGTTTTTCAATCATCAATCAACCACCTGGTTACAGGACCATTTTTAAAATGCTATTGAAATGTTTTCCGAGGTATGTGAGGCCGATGCCCGAAGATTACCCGAAGTTAAACGATGGTCCGAAAGAAACCAGCAAATTCTCTCGAATGTTGATTAGCTTTGAAGGTACTTAAACCAAAAACAAACACGACTGTTTTAGGTTGGGGAAGATTGAGGCGGATTACGAGCACGAAGGCTTAGCTTTTCAAAATGGCCCCATTACGGATTGATGCAGCGGCACAGCCTCCAAATGTCATTAATAGAATTCTACTAGTATACTAATGCAAATGCTGCAATCTGATTGGCTGATTGATGGTACATTATCAGCCATTAGTGTGCAATTGCTAAAGGTCATCTACGAAATAGTGACGTTTAGGTGCAAATGGTAATTACATTTCTGTCGTAGATACTGAGTACTGAGGCCAGCAGTGTGTGCTTGTTAAAAAACGGCGGTTTTCGAAGAGTCTGTGAAGAGGATTTAGCTAAATTTTTGAACGACTAGTAGATTTATACTTGAACATTAATTAGATTACTAACTCTCGATTTCTATGGGTGATAGTGGACTCGGGCTGCGCCTCAGCTGCGTCCTCGTAAACTATCAAGAGATAGTAAAAACTCGAGCTCGGAATCTTATTGTTAAATATGTTCTCCACAGGAACAAGCATCAGATGACAACGAGAATTCAGACGAGCGGACCTCAGGCAATGGTGTTCAAGATGATGAAGAACGCTTTAGCAAAGAAGATGGGGTAATCCAAGCTCCAAATTTCAGAACCTCGACGGATATTCTCAAGAGCATGAAAAACCGGTTTTACCAGACGGTCCGGGATTTCCCTTCCCTCGAGATAACTGATAAACTGGACTCACAGATCCGTTTTGCCGAGTGGTTATATCGCCTGCCTCATCTTCTTGCCAACCCTGTGGCTTGTTCGACGCCTGGTAAAAGCCCACTGGATGAGGTCCCTGCAATTGGTAAAATACTTAATTTCAATTGGTCGTCTCCTCCCTTTCCAGCCACCCACGAAACCAGGGAAAAGTGTCCAGAAATTCAAATAACACTCGACAGTCTTGATGAATCGAAAGGCAAATTCCTTGGGTCGTACGCCATTGATGACAGCATCATCCCAGAGCGCCGTCCGAGGGCGTATGACCTGGATCGAACCAAGACAACTCGGCGCCTCCGCCATCCATAACTCGAACTTTCAGGCGTTAGGTACAATTCCATTACGTCAGGGTGATAGGTTGAAAGTACCCCTAGGGAAAGTTGAAAGTAGCACTCTGGTAATGCCAGGGTGATAGTTTGAAAGTAAACCCCCCCAACCTCCTGCCCGAGAAAACGAATCTTTCCGAAGTGATTACTTCATTTAAGGGCGACCGAATTCGTACCGAGTCGGTTCACATTCGATTTACCATTCGACCGCTGGCGAACAAGGACTAAGATGCTTCTAATAACAAGGAATAACTAAGCTTACTCTCTGATGAGGAAACAATTCCTTTAGAGCTTCTTGAATTTTTTTTCACTGGTAGTCCGGTTCTCGAAACTATTAATATCAGACACTGTTTCAGACATTACTTTAAACGTCAGCGCCCTATTTCTTGTGCGCAGGAATAAAACAGTCTTGTAGTTACCTTTATGTCTACAATGCACGTCCCATTCAGATCAGAAAGGCAAACTGCGAAGGATAGTTGGCAAGTTATAAATCTATTGCTATTTGGGACTAAAATACTCCACAGTTATGTCCATGTTTTTTTACAGGGGGCTCCCCCCTTAAAAAGACACTGTGATATGATATGATAACTGAATAGAGTAGGATTCAGTTGAGCGTCGAAAGTAATTCACATTGATTACCACGCTAATAGATTAGCTTAAAACACTCGCGCCACTTTTTTAACCAATCAGAAGGAAGATCCAAACCAATCGTGACTCGCTGGCACACGTTTTTCCCGGGCTTCGTATCTGCTACATATATTAGCTCGGAGTTTACATTGGTTCACTGGATTGTATATGCCCATTGTGCTTGGCCTTAGTGGTTACTGTTCTTTGTTTTAATTTGGTTTTACGAGACTTAATTGAAAACTACTTTATTGATCGATTAAGTCAGTTTAATTGAATTGATTCTTTTATTAGTAAAACGGTTATTAAAACAGGTGTTTAGGTCAACCTGTAATAAAACCGTTTTATAGGGAAATCGAAATTTTGTAAAACTGTTTGTTATGAGCTTTGTGTATGTATTTGAATTTTATGGAAAGGCTTTGGATCCGTATTTCCAAGATTATAGGACAGCGTTTGTTTCTTGGTTAAAGGGAGTGTTTCAAGGTTCGGTGAATGTGTAAGCTGTAACATTAGCCCATTTGATTTTTATAAATTACAATGTTTAGAGAAGAAGCCACCTCAACCTTGGCTTGTTTACATGCAGGTCCCCTAACCTGGTCAAATACGCCACATATTCGTATTCTCAGTATGGGACTGGAACTAGCTTGCAAGTGAGGCTAATGCGGGGGAATCTTTTCAAATGCAAATGACACTTATCTTTTTTAATGATATTCCCCCACATGAGCCTCCCTTTCAGGTTAGTTCCCGTCTAATTTCGAGAATACGAATATGGTCTAAAAAAGAATTTGGAAATGTTGGTTTTTCGGGAGGGAACAAAACCCTCGGAGCAAGGAGAGAACCAACAACAAACTCAACCACTATATGACTCCGTACCGGAATCGAACCGGTCCACGTTGGCAGGAAGCAAGCGCTCTCATCACTTCACCATCCCCGCTCACTGTTTCATGGTTTATGAAACGAACAAAAGCGAGCTGATAATTTTGGCGGGAAAGTTTTGTTTGAAAGTCGCGAAAACGCTGCGATAAAGATGATATTTCTCATTACAATTCCTTTTGTTTGTTCCAATTCCTAACTACCACCCAATTCTACTGTTTATAAACCAATCAGATGCGAGTAGATAACTCGTGGATGTGTCCAGAAAAAAAAATAGGTCCGCAATGCGAACTTGTGGGATTTCAGTCAAATAAAAGTTGATGCGCTATGGATAAATCAGAGAAATTGTAGCTTTACAGTGCATATTTAGACATTTTGTCGTTTTGTAGTAATGAACGTCGAGTCAAGATACTGTAGAGTCCTGGTTATAAGATCCCTAGCTACAGACGAAAAAACGGCTACAGGAGAAACATGTTTGGACTTTAGTTTCCAGGAAATTCGCTCCCTCAGGGTTCGGTTACACGGAACTCTTGACCTTGGTAAATGACCCTTTTACCACGGGAAACTGCATTTAGTGAGTATGACCAATATTTCCGGAGGTAAATTTCCCGAGGCTAATACCCATGGATACATCAAAAAGATCACATGCAGCGCCCTTGACATTTAATGTAGTAAGTTGCATTGGTGTTTTGATGTCCAAGGTATTACGAGCAAATCACGTTTCTCCGTTTGTCATTGATATGCAACCGAAAAGGAAAAATGGTTTTCCCCCGTGTGCCATTTCTGTTACCTTGGCAAAATCCCGTGTAACCGTTGTTTCACAACGTATACTAAAACCCAAGAAAAAAACAAAAGACAAAAGTCAGCAGACATATCTGTAGCCCCAAGTTATTGTGGGGGGTGGGGGGGCACTGAAAGAGTCATTGAAGTTAACACATTTTGCAGGTTAGGCTTGTTATTCGCAGCAGGGACGAAAACAAATGACATCATCGAAAAGCAAGTGTACACGAGAAGGTTTAGATTTTGGTTGTGATTCTGGACCGTGCAATCAACAATAACGTGGCCTGTTTCTTCGGGATACCAGATGACGTGCTACACAACTGGGACAATTAATGTTCACGAACACAACTTTTGAATGATGTTGGCTTGGGGATGTTTACTGTGGGAACAGCTTTATTTCATGGGCTACATTTGTCCTGGGATGTGTCGATTAGTTCAAGTGGAGACAAATAGTTCAGTTAGCCTCAGCTCTTACGCAGACGCTCCCCCCGCCCCGCTCCCCCCCGCCTCAATCATGGAACGGCAACAGAAATGTTGTCGACTTTTATTCATTAGCAGAAATATTAGAATCGCTCGCTGTTTGCACGGAGTTTCTTTACGATAAATCAGCTCATTCGTGCTTCCAGCTGAGAAAACAGTATGTAAATTATACCCTTAGAACTTAGCTTTTGTGCTTAGACCAGTAAATGTGAAAATGTTTAGCGTGAAGTTTGAAGGCAAATGCAAATATTTAAGCCTGATTCACACTAGTGAGATAAGCATAACACAAGTGAAATAAGTATAAGCACAAGAAAAAGAAATATGTTCCTTTTTTCTTGTGGTTGCGCTTATGCTTAGTTCACTTGTGTTATGCTTATCTCACAAGTGTGAACCAGGCTTTAGTTCTTTTGAACTTGTGAGCCCACGGAAACTGCACCGTCACGCAACGTGTCAAGAAATCATGGTTTATCAGTCGAGAGGAACTCAACTTGCTAACCATAAATACACATCAAAATACTGGACTTTGTCATTATGTTATATCTGTCCGTAAAACTTCGGTTGTTGATATAAAAATGCTGATTTTAGAGGCCCAGTTAGGGGGGGTACCCATGTCCCTTGTCTGAAATTCGCCACCAGCCATGTCGGCATTTCGCAAGATTCCTATGTCGCCTGTCGGAATTTCGTCTCAGAGGAGTTGGGTCGGGAAATTTGACCTTGTTCGATTAAAACGAAGCTACACATATAACACATCGTAATACCTTTGTTTATTAAGAAAAAACCGACACAGTGCTCTCAAGTCTCACGCATTGAGCATGAGGCTCACGCAAACGAATTCAATCTTGCGCTCTCACGCTGAAACTATTATTTCTCACGCATTGAAGGTTCCTTGCTGTTT
>Ga0126339_10001138_pt1 | contig 17291 bp, 7 predicted proteins | sample OrbTmetagenome_2_FD_92532 | JGI IMG/M metagenome (GOLD analysis project Ga0126339, IMG submission 92532) | Coral microbial communities from Petempiche,Puerto Morelos, Mexico - Orbicella T R C metagenome | ecosystem: Host-associated > Invertebrates > Cnidaria > Coral | place: Petempiche,Puerto... | reverse complement strand
TCAGAAAATTACGAATTTTTCAATATTTTGAAATGCTCTCAAAATCTGACCTTTTAGAAATGAAACAAAATCGATGCATAGCGTAATGAGGATTTAAATTAAAATATTAAATCAATGAAAAAATCACGAGAAAGTAATTTGCCTGGGAGCCTCTGCATTTTTTCTGTATTAGTCACATGACCATGAGCGTGGCCTGATGACGTCATCACTAGTGTTACTGGTCATGAAAAAGTTGAAACACATGAAATAACTCTGAACTAACTAAAAATGAGGAGGTTAGATGAGACTAAATTTTCCTTCGCAGTGGCTCGAAAAGATCGGTTAATGGGCCCTTAAAGGGTGAATACTCCAACCAGGCCACTTGGAAAAGAGTTGACCAATCAGAATGTTACTTGGGAACAAAGGACAGTGATCTTTTTCTCAAGTAAACTAATAACGTGGAAGAATTCGCATAATAGATTTCAACAAAATTGAAAACCCAGCAAAGTGCGAGTTGTTGCGAACCTCTCGGGAAACTTTGCTGTTTGCTGATTGGTTAGTTTTGATCCTAAATTTTGTACGCTTTTTAACAGTTTTGATTTGATTTATAATTACAGTAATTTGCTGTCAAGAACTACATCTCTAAGAGTATATTAAACATAGAGGAGTCGATATTTATGGCAAACACATTTATGCTTTTATATCAAACAGACCATTACTTTCCGTCACTAGAAGCTCCCAGTCCATTGTTTCCAGTTTACATTTTGATTGGTTAGTTTTCTTCTAAGTGGCCTGGCTCGAGTAATCACACTGTAAAAGCAATTGCTCATATAGTCCCATTTCTTGATAACCATAGGGCTAAAAGGTGAGCTCCGATACATAAAATTTTATAGAATGTTTTCGCTGAAATTATATTTCAAATCTGTGATAATCTTCACACACGACTGGTCACACCACTGTATTTTGGGCCAATCATGAGTGTAAAGAAATTATTTACAGTAATTTATGTCCCTCCAGTGTTTGATATGAAGCCTGCCAAACTTAGATTTTGTACTGTTACCGGTATTTGCCATACTTAATTATTTTTAAGTGCCGAGCCAAACTGATTCAAATGCTGCATGTAGGTTTGGCGTGTACATGGGGCAGCATTTGGAATGGGCCTAACAAACTGTATGCTATCATTAATTGTGAGCAAAACTAACTTTGATTCGCTATGTCCACTGGTAATGTTCTAAAGCAATATTATTCATAATCTTAGCTGCACAACATTGAGTTAAAATGCTCTGGGAGGTTTGGAGAGCACTTAAAGCTAGTCAGTTGCTCTTGACTATGGCTCAAGCGACTCTTATGCTTTTTTGTGCTCTCCAAACTTTCTGTTTGCATCATGACCCTGTGCTGCATGCTAAAGTAATATCCAGTCCTCTGGCTGTGCCTAACTTCTACAGATTATGAGTTCATCAAATAAGGCTGGTCTTCACTAGCACATAGTAATTACTGCATCTCATATGTTGCTTATGCTTGTGCTTGAACAATGGTCAACATCATTTTTTAATTATAATTCATTATAGCTCTTCAATGTTTAATTAATAAAGGTTCTTTCTTTAATTTTTGTTTCTTTATATTCTACTTTTAGGTTTGTTTTGGATATTGTTGCAACCCTTGCAAGGTAGGATAAGTTTTTGTATTGTGTTTTTGTCAACTGTCATAATTATTCAGTTCAATTTTTGAGCTACAGTCAAACCTGTATTAAGCGGACCCCATGTTAAGCAGACAGCAGTGCAAGTCCCATTTTTATTTTCCCACATTTACTGTAAAAAATACCTGTATTCAACAGACACCTCTATTAAGCGGATGCAGACACCTTAAACTTGACTTTTATGGTCATTTCTATTGTCAGAAACCTGTATCAAACGGACACTGCAAAAAGAATGCATGATTTTTTTTGTCCACGTTGTCATAAATTGTGTATTTCCAGAAAATATACATACCTCCCCCACAGAAGGGATTTTTTCTAAGACCCCCCACCCCTCTGAAAATTCCAATAAAGCTTCACAGATTTCTTTTAATTTTTTGGTCTTACAGAACCCCCCACCCCCCAGGAAATTCCAATCCCTTCTGTGGGGGGAGTATGGATATTTTCTGGACCTGCACATTGGTCATTTAAGTTTGCCAACAAACTCAGCTGTCACAGAAATGCAATATTTTGTTATTCGGTTTTGTTTTTACAGAACTTTTGTGTTTTTTTTTTGATTTTTTAAACCTTCACATGATTTGATCAATATAGATACTGTTAGATACAGATACAGATACTGTTATAGATATACGATATATACGATATAGATACTGTTAAATTGCTTATCCTCATATACTTGTTGAGAATTGTTTATGGAAATACGGTATTTCAGAGTTCTTGACCGTTCACGAGAATGCTATTTGACCCTTTCAAGGTCTTTTAATACTGACGAATATTAATATGACCCTTTTAAGATGAATTCTGAGGGAACCTGTTTTCAGTGGACACCCTGTATTAAGCAGACACTAGCACGGGTCCCGAGGGTGTCTGCCTAATACAGGTTTGACTGTACAGTGTACTGGTTGTGTAGTGTATGTTGTAAGTATAAATGGTCATTGTCCATGTATTGCCAGGGCAATACATGTGACACAGATTGGAGAAGACAAAGGTGCCAAAAATCTTAACTTTTCATAACTTACTGTGATATACATACTCCAGATGTGTTGTCAATGTCTTTCATATAGTCTGGTGGTGTATGAATTGTTTCAGTTTTCTTTGTTGTGATCCAATTCAACAAAAGGACTCCTCTTACACTTTACATGCATTAGTGACAAGAGATTTATATTTATATTTCAAGTGTAAAGTCTGCTGGATTTTGTATAGGCTTAATACATGAGGTCATTGTTGATTATGCTGTTACCAGTCCCTGCTCTTTCTCTTGATGTTGAACAGAATGTGTAAATCCAGCAGTGGCTGACAATGAGGCATTGTTCAAATGTTGATAAGTGCAGCCAACTGTCTAGACTGAGGGGTGGTCCGCTTCATTTAGATGAGTAACAGAAGTGCTTTCCAGTTGCTCAGTGTCTGTCCTCACACTGAGATAAAATGCCCTTTTAGACATGATCATGTGACTGACGACTTCATCACACCAAGTTTGTGGAAAAAAGATATTTCATGGCACGAGTTATTTCATGTTATGTGGTACCCTCCCAGACTTCAAACTGACAAAATTATTTGACATGCATTTTTTGAGGTGCAAAAGGATGCTGGGAAGGTTCCTATTATAAATTTAATTATTAATTACAGTACAGTAATCATGCCTTTAATCATGTGCATCATTTCATCGGCTTATGTTACATTTTGTGGTAGCTCATGGAAGCAAATTTTTTAAAGAAATAGTCATGATACATAGAAATAGATAGAAAGAGTCCCACATATGGAACAATGTCATTACATAACTTATGGAAAAATTACACAATTTTAAATGACATGGACTCCACTTTTGTAGGTCATTGTTTTCAAAGTCACAATTTGCATTCTCAAGTAAGAATGTGGTGTACCCTCAGCTATATCATTTTTTAATGAGTGATAATGTAGCTAGAATGAGTTGTAGCGGTTAGTCGAGGAAGAAATAATTCACTCGCTCAATCAGTCAATCATTTGATGGGTGGTAACCTATTTTTTGGTGGTAATTCCACTTACCAGCCAGAGGGTATTTGCCTGACAATTATAAAAAAATGGCTGCCAAAGCGATAAACTTATCTTTCATGTTTGGAGTTGAACAAGTGCCCCCAAATTAAAGACTATTTGGTGTTCAACAAAGGTGGGTGTATAATTCAATCCATTGACCGCTTTGACAATGGCTTTCATCGGAAACTCTTATGCTCAAGAGGTGTTTTTCTTCCACAAATTATTTCAAATTTCCACACCATCTAATTTTCTTTTATAATCACATTACTTTATGGCTTGAACATTTTATTAATATCTTGTTTATAAATGCAAACCATCCGTTTGCAGCTTGCAGGAAAACAAAGTCCTGCACCAGGATTCAAACTACCAACCTCAGCCCACCAACTTCATATCACCTGGCAGGATCCTTACTGCTTTGCCGATATGCAATTTATGAATCAGTTAATATGGACAAAAACACCTATAAATTTATCAAAGTTAGGTATAAACCGCTTATTGATTGATGACCTCCATGTGCTTCAATAATTTGCACAGCAAACAAAGCAAAAAACTATGGTTTCAAATAGCAGTTGTTTTCAGCTGGAAATCACTCAATATTCTTTCCAAAGACTTGTTTTACTGGCCATGTTTTGTGTTCATGGATATTTTTAGATGCTGGACAGGTTTATCTAGACTGCCTTGTGTCCTTTGGTCAGCCCCTTCTTCTCTTACCAGCTGGAGTCCATCGCATGGCTACTCATGAAATTTCCAATAATGGCATTCTGTAGATTTGGTCAATCTATTTCCACCTGCATATTTTCACTACATAAGGACAGGCATAACAAAATAATGCCCTTCTCTGGATTTCAGCATTAATGATTGTATTTTGCTAGAAGTTTCTTTGGCAGGTTTCTTTCACAGGTCACAGGTCACAGGTCAACAAAAAATATGCCAAGACGTTATAAAACAGATACATACAAGTGCGTCCCAAGTGTAACTATAACGGCTCCTTTCCGGAAAAAAAAAAAAAAAAAAACGCATAGGGAAAAATAGCTGTAGCACTGAAATAAAAAAAAATTGATCCAAAGAAAGCCAAGTTATTTCTGTTGAAAACATAAATACCTGTGACCTGTGACCTGTGACCTGTGAAAGAAACCTGCCGTCCAATATTCATCTATGCAAGAGTTTGGTTAGAGGACATTGCACTTGTATAAATGGATCTTCATTCTCCAAATGATCTTGCCTGGCTTTCCAGATACTTTTCAATGCTGCAAAGGGGCCTCTTGCCTTGCTTGTTCTGGCATTGTCCTCTGTTTCAGAGTTTCCACCTGTTGCCACTTAAGTGCCAAGATAAGTAAACTCTTTAACCTCCTCCATGCCCCTGCCGTTAATGTAACTGCACTTGCTGCCTGACTGCGTGGAGTTTGGTCTTGGTGTATTCGCTTTAAGCCCATCTTCTCTGCATTCTGAGCAAGATCTTTGTTTTGCTCTGAATGTCCCTGCATTGGAAGGTAAGACCCTCATAATCAAGAAGTTTTGAGGTCTTAGTGAATGTCCACTAAATGCCTCTTTTACCTTTTTGCAGTGTTTCTTTCACAAGCCAGTCAATCCCGAGAGAGAATAAAAATGCAGAGAACACACATCCTTGCTAAGGCCAGATTTAATGTCAGTTGAAAATCCTTTGAAAGGTAGTTCCTGCAGATGATGCTGGATTAGACATCGCACTATATAGCAGTTTAATGCTACTCATAATCTTAACTGGAATACCATTACGCCTTAGTATGTAGTTGGTGTCATGGTGTATACTATCAAAGGCCTTTTCAAAGTCTATGAAATTGACACTGACATGCACAATCCATTCTTGACACTGTTCTAGAATCTAACATAAGGTGAAATTGTGACTGGAGCAAGAACTTCCTTTCCTAAACCCTGCCTTTTTCCCTATGAAGCAGTAGATCTACTGCTACAGAGTCTGATGAAGATCACTTTGCTGAAGACCTTACTTGTAACAGATAATAGGCTGATCCCCTTCAAGTTGTTACAGTTGTGAAGATTACCCTGCTTGGGTAGTTTTACAGCAATCCAGTCATCCAGTCTTTTGACAATTCTTCCTTTTCCCATATATCCTTGAAGTTTCTAGTAAGTGCTTCTACAATGGTCTTTCTTACTCTTTGTAGCATTTTGGCACTTCTACCATCTGTACCTGAGTTTTTTGTGCTTTAACACTCTTGATGGCACGCACTCTTTATGTTGCCTGAGGATAGTGAGTCCATGCTGATCTAATAAGTTTCATCTTTACTGACAGGTAACAGTTTTCAACTCACACTGTTGAGGTTCTATACTCAAGGTCAAGAAGTAGCCTTGCTTACAAAATTGTCTACACCTGCATGGTTCACCTGGTGAAGGGTTAATTAGCCAATCACTCATTGCATGTGCACAGTCCGAAGACTTGATTTCTCATTGATTTAGAAATTCTTTCCCCAGGGAAACCTTGTTTTTTCCAAGTTAAAATGGCTTCACCTAACTGTGGCTAATTTGAACTTCAGTGACCTCAGATAACCCAGCAATGAGGAAGTAGAGTTTTGGACTGTGCACATGCAGAGTATGATCACTTAATTAACCTTTTGTCAGATAAAGTGCAGATGTAGAATATAATGATGTTTTCTTATGGTCTTATTTGGTTGATAAAGAAAACATTACATATCTGAAACCAAATTGCTGTTAGTAGTACATACATGTAACAGCATATGTACTCACAAAACCAGGAAGTTTAGCATTAACACCTGTTGACTGAAACTGCCAGAAATTTTTTGCTCTTCAAACTCATTGATCTGGAAAATGTACCACCTTGATTTTCGTGGGTGTGTGTCTCGCTAAAGTTATGAAGGGAAATTTCACATTTAGTTGGGGTGCTGTAGGAAAACAGATGGCAACTGGTACATTTAACATAATTCGTAGTGGACAAAAACTTTAACAACTCTCCTGAAAATGTGCACAAAAAAGTGTGTACATACCTGTAGCTTGTGGATAACAGCATTATAAAGGTTTAAATTCAGCAATAGCATGTCGTAAGGTTTATTGTATTTTTTCCCTGTCTTCCAGACCATCTTTTATTACCTACTGGCCTGCTGCACTGGAGGAATTGTTTTCCTAGTCTCCTATTGGCGTCCAGACTGGGCACTCAAGATCAAGTGTTCTCCTTGCTCTTTGAATAAGGCTACACATATGCTCTTGAAGGCTAGTAACAAAAAAACCTAATGTGATCTGATTTGGGAATAAAATTCATCAACAGATATCCCTAAAACAGCTTCAAAAGAATGGAAATTGAACAAATGTTCATCATTGAACAGTTTCTCACACTGTTTAGATATTTTATTGAAGTACATGTTCAGTTGTAGATGTATTCATGATAAGAAATGTAAAGGTTCAAATGGTACATGGATCAGAAAATTCTGATAGATTCTTTATGAGACATACTACATGTAGCTAATTTCAGAGCTTTACATGTTATGGTAGTATTTGATTAACTGCTGTTCAGAGTTTCCATTTTTAAACAATTATTGTTAATAAGCATTTGATTACAAAATGAAAACCAGCAGATTAAAATTAAATGGTTGTAGTCCATCAGATTCAGGTACCCTGCACCTATGAGGTCTTCTTGGTAGGAGAGTTTTTCATGTCCTTTCTCTGAATTTCAAGCCTTTTCGTGTAATAATCTTGGAAGTGCGCACATTGCTGTTCAAATTTCAACACAAGTCATAACCTATCAATTATATTGTAACATTCTTTTGCCTTTGTGTCTCCATTTCAAAACCATGTTACCTGTCAGAATTTCACCAAAACAGGCAGGTCAATCATAACAGGAGGTTCTTGAATCCTTAAAACCGATAGACTGTTGGCATGGGAGCAGTTTTTCACATACATCTTCTAAAATGAAAATAGGGTCTGAGGGAATAGTTATTAATGGTCATTTTTGGCAAGACATCCCAAATTTTTGTTAAAGCTTGAACAATTTGTCAATTGGATACGTATTTACAGTAATTGCATGTATAACAATTACAGAGTTCTGTTGCGATTAAGTTCTTGAGTAAGAGCATGTTCAGTTAAACATTGTGTTTCTAAATAAAATAATTATGGACCTATATAAGTCTGCTATTTTATTTTTTTGCAGACTTGTTATGGAGATTGGTTTGTGGAAGAAGTCATCAATTTGGACAGAGTAAGGTAATTAAAGTACCCAATCCATTCAAACCTTGATCAAAATAATTAAAGCCGTTTAAAAGAGTGTGTTTCTGTCAAAGGCCTGTGGGTTTATAGTTGCCCCTGAGAATTTTATATTAATAATAACAATAACAACAACAACAACAACAACAACAACAACACCAGCACCAGCACCAGCACCAGCACCAGCACCAGCACCAGCACCAGCACCAGCACCAATGCTAATGCTAATACTAATAACAATATTCTTAAAACCAAATCTATTACCTAGCCTGGGCTCAATGGCTAATTTAAATGCTACTTTTTTAGAACATAAAATTTCAGAGGGAAACTATCAGTCAACAGGCCCAAGACATAAACACTCTATTGTTTTTATTATTCACCACTAAAATGTTTCTGCTGTGGCAGGCGTAAAAACTGATAACAGCATGGATTACTTTTTCTTTTTCTTCCTCGTTCTTTCTTTGTCAATTAAAATAATGTATTATGTAAGACCAAAGAATACTTTGGAAGTGTTTTGTAAATGTATGTTTGTCCAGTTAGATTAATCGGTAGCCTTGATAACCAAATTAAGTACCAGATGTTACACTATTTTCTGGCTGCCATATATATTGGTGGACCATGGAGGTACCATATTATGGTGGCTCCTTACTGGGCTCTGTAAATTTATACAAAGCATTTTGACAAATGTCTAAAATCTGGAATAGCACACAGATTTAAAACTTGGAGAAGTGTCCTCTTTTTCTCCTTTAATATTGGATTTTCTTGATTTTATCTACTGGATGGTTTTTGTTTTAATTTTTTTATTGCATGATAGTGATAAATATCCTTCCCTTTTGTTGACAAAAATTAATGGGCTGTCAATACGTACATTCTTTATTGTTGCCTCCCCAATGGGGCTTTTCAGGAACAGTGACTTACACTAATTACAATAACATTAAAAGATACAATGAAATGAATAGAAGTATTCAGACAGTTATAAATATATTAAATGTAGATTGATATTTGGAGTCAGACTAATTCAAACACACTTATTTGCTACTCCGAGTTTCATGCTACATGTACTTGTGAAGCAGTCATTAGGCAACTGCCAAAAAACCTGGTTACATTCTAAAATATACATATTTCATAATACAGTGAAACCTGTATTAAGTGGACACCCTTGGGACCCTCATTAGTGTCCGCTTAATACAGGGTGTCCGCTCTAAGCCGGTTCTAACATATTGTGCAGTAGTAGTTAATTATTACCCCTTTTGTAACGCAGTGTAACACAGTATACGATCAAAAACTGCTCATAACACAATGTTCAGTCAGTCAATGAATCAGTCTGGAATAATCTACATAGTATAGTTGATCATATGGTTTCAAGTTCAATTTGGAATTAACTTGCAGGAGTGAGTGTTTTAAAAAGCTGAAATTGTATGAGCTGCTTCAGCAAGTGCAATTTCAGCTTTTTAAAAAACTCACAAGTGGAAATTTCTTCCAAATTGAGCGAGTAAAAACTGTATGATTACTTTTTAATAAATATAAACATGAAAAAATTCACATGGAGGAAGTGCCAGAAGATCTTTTCTTGGAGCCACTTTCCCTCATTCGAGAAAACTTTTTCCAAAGTTTCCACACAAAATCTTTGTTACCATTTTACGCGATATCATAGGCTTAGAAAATTTCTTATTTTTTATCAGCCAATCATAATCCAGAATTACAATGTGTAATTTGCACTAGTGTTACATTTTTTGCACTGGTGTTACAATTGAATGGCACTGCTCTCAGCCAATCAGAATCGAATAATTTTTTGAAGTATATTATTAGCTTTGAAAGGATATTGCTAAACAGTGTTAAGGAGTCTGAGCTGAGCTTTTAGAAGCAGGAAGCCCTTGAAGTGTCCACTTAGTGCAGGTTTTGTGCAGCAAAATGGCTTAATATTGGTGTCCGTGTCTGCTTAAGGTGGCTCAAAACAGTTTCCAGCAGTTAGATTTTGATGGGTCGTTATAACCACTCTTTATCAGTTGATGCTATAATCATGGTGTCAAAAAACTGCCCAATCATTGGTGAACACGTTGTTATCATTTTCGTGGCACAATGGGTTGCGTCTTACCATGCTTATGAAAATTTGATAATATAAAAAATTTCCCTGTGCTGTTTTTGAATTATAAACCCCTAAAGCTTTAATTAAGGGTGTTTTTAGCATGTCATACCATTGCTATGGTAACCTATTGCATCACAAAAATGATAATATTGTGTTCACCAATGATTGGGAAGTTTTTTGATACCATGATTGTAGCCTCAAGTGATAAAGAGTGGTTATAACAACCCATCAAAATCTAAGTGTTGGAATCTGTTTTGAGCCACCTTAACAGAGGTGTCCGCTGAATGCAGATTTATTTTACCGTAAATGTAGGACGAAAATTTTGGGACTCAAGCTGATGTCCACTTAATAGAGAGTGTCCGCTTAATATGGGGTCTGCTTAATACAGGTTTCACTGTAGGGAACAATGCCTTCTGTTGAGATGTGATTAGATGATGGAAGTGCTAAATGGTTTTGTAAATAAATTAAAATTAAGCAGTCATGATATTTAACAGATATTTCTTAGAGTGTGTACAGACTTTTCTATGATTAAGTGTTGCCATTTCTGGTTTACGATGTACATGTATGCATTTTTCCCATAAACACAGATTACATTTTTTTGTTGATATTTGATTATTTTGATTGTTTCGCAGATTTTGGTATTTTTGTCTTATTTTATTTGGTTTTCACCATAATTTACAATGCCATATTGGTCAGTATCGTTTCCATTTAAAGCTGAGATTCAATGGTAAAACTATTGACAGATAAGTTCTTAAATATATCTTTGTACAGAGCCATCATGTTTGGTGATCTCCCATTTTGTTTTGAGTATTAAAACAACTGAAGAAGCATTGCCTTCTGCTCTTGATGTAATAGCTCATCATGGCTATTTCCTGGCATCAGAAGTAAACTAAAAACTTGGAAACGTGGTGTTAAGTGGCATCTAATGACAGGTTATGCTGTGGAAAGGCGACAACCCAAAAGAAATCTGCGCTGATCCAAGCAACACATTGAGCGGATGTTTACAGGGCCACTCAAATCAAACGCAGAAGTGGAGAAGTGCAGCTATTTGATCATCTGTGTTGAAGGAAGGGATATCGTCAACATGACTTTTGTGATCTGACCTCTCTGACTTTGACCAAAAGAAAAAAGAAAAGTACTTTGAATGTTTGAGAGTCACGGAAGCCCTAAAGCAAATTCCACAGTCAACTTCAAGACTCGTCAAAAACACCATAGGGAAATTCATCATAGCATTATGAATTCTAGCCCTAGACTGCAATTTGAAAGACCCAGACTAAATGATAAGAGACTGAATAGTCTTTTAGATCTACATCCTAAGACATCATACCAGCTAAATCACTAAAAGTCAGTTATGAGATAAAAGTTAATCTCAATCATCCTGGGTAAGGCTCTACAGACAGGGCCATACACACTGAACAGAGAAAGATGGGCAGATGATACCCAACACCAAAACCACCTGTGGTCATTTAAGTATGCTATACAGACACAACACCCCCACACCAGCAGTGATGCACGCATAAAGGACAAGACTCCAAAGCAAGCAAAGGATGCCATCCCGATAAGAGACCAGCAAGATCTGATGATGCTATACCCTGAGTATTTTAATGGCACCAGGAAGTTTCAAGGAGGTTGTCATAATTATTACAATAATTATTGACCTCAAAATTCTGCCAGTAATTCATCCAGCACAAGGCATGCCAATCTACCACAAGGAGGACATCAAGAACAAATTAGATGGTAAATTATGGTCAAGAGTGGCATCATCACAACAAATTGAGAAAGATAACCTGCACCATGGGTTAACAGTCTAGTCTTCTGACAGAGACAAAATGGGTGGTCGAGACTCTGCCCACATGTAGATCCCAAAGATGTCAAGGTAGGCATTTGAAGAGAACGCCGTGTTACCCCCAAGTAAAGAGGCCATGTCATGTTCCATGTCCACTCTGGAAGAGATCCTACCCTAGTTGACTGGAGCTACAGTCTCCTCCAGTGTTGATGCAAAGTGGACTACAGTAAACTTCTGAAAGTGATGACCCTCATTACCTTTGGAATTAGCAGCCTTTGGGGCTCGTTACTTTCGGGGGGGGGGGGGGGCAATTTGGGGAACAAAAAATGGTATATAAAGTTGGTACAAATGAGCTCTTTTTATGAAATAGAAAACCGAAAATTTGTAAAAACAGTACTTAAAAACAAAACAATTCTTCGTTCCAGTCTAAATCTGTGATTGCCACTTAAACGCTAGCCAAACGTGAGTGAATAATGGCGTGAACTTGTGAATTAGTGTTTTAGGCTTTTTTAAATATTTTTATTTTCATCAAAACTTAAGTATATGAATAGTGTTTTTTTAAAAATATTCTCAAACTCATGAATAAATCATCAATGCTTACAGAGTGTCATTGTGTAGGTAGGCTATTGCAATTTTTACAGAAGTTATTTTGGGCTAAAAACTTAAGGAACAACAGAATTTCTGAATTTTTTTTACCATATACATGTAAGATTCAAGTTTTATTTCATAATAATCATTATTCTTATGACAATGCGTTGTTTATGAATACAAATGTGATCTGTGCAACGTAGATTATGTGGGCTATACATGCCGACACCTATTTCAATGCATTAATGAGCCTAAGCATTTTGTCATTGGTAAACACCTGCAGGACATACACAATCTGAGGAACAAAGATCTCTGTGTCCAATTTACAATCCTCAAGAAATGCCGTCGGAAACTGGATTGTTTAAGTTATGAAATGCTCTTCATCAAAAATAAAAAAACCAACACTAAACACTCAGTCTGACTCCATTAAAGAAAAACTTTTTATTTGACAGTTCAAGTGCACCACGCTTGGAATTTTTATTTTTATTCATCGATTATTTTTATCTCTTAATCATATGCACTGAGACCTTCACAGGTACATTCATTATATAATGAATTCATGTAATTTATTTTATTTGAATTTGAGAATGATGGCATGGAGCCATTGAAATGTCATTCTTCAATATCGCTGCTTTTTATTCTCAATAATAATTATTATTATTATGATTTACCTTTACATGTGTACATAGCCACTTAACGCTTGTAAATGCTTACAGTATATAATATAATTATGTAAGAAAGCTATTGAAATTGTTTTACAGAAATTATTTTAGGGAAAAAACTTAAGGAACAAAAGAATTTCTGAATTTTTTACCAGCTACATGTAAGATTCAAGTTTGTACGAAAAAGTACTCAATTAAGTTTGTTATTATTATCATTATTATTATTATTATTATTATTATTATTAAAAATCAAATGTTGTTTGAGTTGAAATTTCACAAGACATCTTTCAGACCAAAATTGACCAAACATTTGAAAGGTGCAAAAGCATGACAGGAATTGTAGATGAGCCCAACTGCAACAATCATGGTGTTCTCAAATGATGACAAGATCCAGGCCTGATACTAAATTCTTTCTGAAGCAGGAGATTTTATAGCTTGCAAGCAGGCTCACCTTTGGGTCACGCGTGCGAGTGGCAAAAAGCAAAGTGATCTGGTGGTAAAGAGTCTGGTGAAGAGGCACCAAGAAAGTGAGCCTGCCTTGATCTCTGTAATTTTTTCATTCCTGCTTTGCCTGAGTGAAGTGAAATACCATCGGTCAAAAAGCAAGAAAGGCGAGAAAACTGTCAATCTATTATGTTTGACGAGGAGCGATTAGATCCCCATGGAGTCGGTTATTAATCGCACGTTCTCACAATAAAAAATAAGTCGTCCACATTTGGAGTCAGAGGAAGAGTTGAGTGCACATATTACTGATGTTTTAACAAAGTTCCAGTCTATTTCTGGTTAAATTTCAAACTAAAGAGGCAGCAGGAAATAGCAGTTGAAAATATGTTAATGAATCAAGACTTGCTTGTTGTGTTGCTGACTGCATATAGGAAGAGTTAAATTTTACAAACGTATGTGATTGCAAGCACCTAACAAAACAACACAAAGGTGTTTGTCCATTTACCAGCATCATCAAAGCCCAGAATTTCAAAGCAAGATCACTTGGAATCAAGTGTGTGTCCTTGCTAGACATAAACTTTGACGGTTTTTCTTTGGCAGAACTTTATCAACAATGGATGTCATGCCCGCATGTTGTCATGAAAAAGATTTACAATTTTCCCGTGAAATCTGAGCTGCCAAAGTTTTTACTTCTGGTGGAAATTAGCGGGCTTATTTTTTCTGTATTTTCTGGGGTGGAAATGAAAAATTTGCAGAGATTAGAGCAGGCTCACTTTCATGTCTTGCAGCGTTACCGTTTGATTTTGCGCTAGCGGCTGCACAACGCGCGCTTGTGCTCTGGTCTGGTTGGATCTGGCAAACTACATGTGTCCATTCATCCCAAATCTAAGCGCACTTACAGCCCCACTGAAAGTTGCCAAATTGACTGGAGCCCAGCTAACCCCTCTTCTGAACTGGCTTTCCAGTGTCCAAGACCCTCCTTCTGCCTGGATTTCCAGTAATTTTCTAGATGTAAATTTCTTGAACCTTCACACATGCTTACAAGCAAAAAACGTTCTTCCAAGCTGAAAACAAATTGAGGCCCTCAACCCTCACCCCCACCTGCCTGGATTTTCATGGTAGCATACCATCCATCAGGGGTGTGTGGACGTTTTCTGTAATAACCCAATAATTGATTTTGCAGTTATATATATACTGTCTGTGAGGACAATTTTAACCATGCATTCAAGAAAGAAAATTAATAGGGCATCAAACGGGTGTGCCCAGACTTCATGAAAATGGCACTGTTAAAGGTATTTATCTCTCTCCCAGGAAGAGAGAGAAGAGGGAAGAGATGTTGATTAAAAAAATTTGTCTGTTTTTTATAACACTCTCCTTTTTTTACTGTTCAACCTATAGATCACCTTCCAATCCAAGACTGTCACTCTCATTTGATGAAAGTGGTAATTGCTGTGATGAAGCTGAGGTTAGTACATTTACGTAATTATGTAAAGTAATGTTATGCAGATGGCCATGTACATGTAGGTTAACCGAGTTACATGTATAAAGTAAATGGAAAAACTATGTGACTGTTGTGCATATGGGTGCTTGTTTCTGTTTCTCTTTTCTTTTATTTTTTTGGGTGTGTATTTTCCTTTTTTTCCCTTGTTTTAATGAAAAGGTTGCAAATTGTGCTTGGGTCTGTTTCTGTGCTAGCTGCGCTTCTCTGCTCTATTGATTAGGGTGCAGATAATCATGAATGGGCAGGAGTGCTCTGTACTTGTGCTTTGTCAGCAATTCTGCTGGACTTAGTTGACCCGGTCTGATTAAGTGTGGATCAGTAGATTAGTATTAAAGGATCAGAACCTGACTCTTTTGCCTTTTCCATGATGTTCTTTGCCATTTTGACCATGGCTTTGATGAAACCATTCGTTTGAAGGTACCTTGGGCTTGAGTGTTACACCTGGAGCCTCAAATGCTCCGAACTCTCCAGCTACAAATTGAGCTCCTTTGTCTGTGTGCACTACTGCTGGAATCCCATATTCTGCAAAGTTTGTCTTGAGGAGACCAATCACGTGACCTGTGGCTGTAAGAAATTTACTGATATAACTAGATAGTGGTAAGAAGGATTAGGCTAAGAAGGATATTCAATTATATTGAATCTGAGCTTGACCCATGGCATGCAAGGTGCAGCATGCGACACAAGGGGTTCCTTCTGTTGAGCTGGCTTGTGTTTCTCACAAATGTCATATGCTTTTACTGCATTTTTGATGTCATCCGAGATTCCTGGCCAAAACACTGTTCTGTGTGCGCTTAGTAGGCTGAGTTTTCTTTTCTCCCGAGTGCCCTGCATGAAAATCTCTCTGATATTGTGCTGGGACGTGGGAATCACTAAACGATGAGCTTTGAATATCAGTACACCTTTGATTGCTTGGTGATAGAAGCGCAGAAGGCACAATTCAGCAGACATGGCATACCCGAAGTGATCTGAGGTGACGGGGGTCGGCAGTTTGGTTCTAAGGACTTTATAAGATTCTGCAAAGAATATGGTAGTACCCACCTCAGTGCCAATGGTGAGGTCAAAAGAGCAGTACAGACAGTAAAGTGGGGCTTGACTTTCAGGAAAAGACCTTGTGGCCAGTTGGCCCCTAAGTTTTCAGATTTAGTCGCCAGCACAAGTAGTTCAGTGAAAAGCGTGAAAAGTTAGTCGCTAGTGAAAAAAATCCAGTTTCATTGGTGAACCCAGTGGTTGCAACATCCAGCTTGAATAAGTGCCCTCCCTTGAGCTACCAAAAGTAAATTAGCGCCCGGGATGCTAAATTGAATTATTATGGTATGAACAAATTTGCGTACAGTGCTTTGCAGTTTCAAAAAACACTGTCCTCTCTGCTGCTAGGTTGAATCTCTTATTACCATTTTCAACTCGTTATTGATTCTAGGACATTATTTATGACTCTAGAACATTTAGAATTTGCCTCAGTCAGGTTTTGTTTTGTTTGTTTTATATGAGAAGAGAGATAAGGTGTTTTTGACCGATACAGGCCAGTGATATGTGCTTGTATTGCATGTCTACAAGGTTGCAGTAATAGAAAACATGGCTCCTGTATGTTACACCGTCTGTGTGTCCTACAACTGGTGCGATAATGCGCAAGCTGCATAATCTTTCTATGTCATCTCTATAGGCCTCTTTCTTCTTTTCCAGTGCTGCCCTGGGTGGGGGGTGTTGTAAGGGTTGAGCATAAAGTTTGAGTTCAATGTGGGGCAGTTACTGACAGTGTTTCGACCAGAGCGCGCCATTGCGGGAATCCCGTGTTGCAATCAGAGATGGCCCCCAGAAAAACGAAAAAAGGGCCAATTTGGCCCCTTCCTTTTACAAGACTGCGGGCTTAACACAGGCATAATATTTTAAAAGCCATCCCAGGACTCGCAGTTGTGATTGATACGGTCGCCAATGCAACTAACATTTCATCCTTGCCGACCAAAAATTCTGGTTTAGTCGCCATAATACGGGATAATGGCGACTACATTTCTCTGTGTTGACGATCAATAACGGTTATTTGTCACACATTATGTCCTTCTAGAAAATCATATTGAAAGATCTTTGCTTTTAAAACATTCAACATAAGAAAAGAAGTCAACCCGTCCTGTTGCTTTGGTGTGCTGATTCTCTCACATCGGAAAACTTCCAAATGGCTGATCATGTTCAAAATCGCCCTATAATGCATTGCAAACCCTTGATCATTGACTACGTCATGTATGCCTAAGGATTGTTCTCTTGTAATGCACGGATCGTTCAGACTAGCAACTTTATTGTGTAGAAACACTTCAAAAAGCACTTACTATTAAATTTTATCATAGATC